>Ga0302267_10000054_pt1 | contig 128752 bp, 124 predicted proteins | sample III_Bog_E1_3_FD_194555 | JGI IMG/M metagenome (GOLD analysis project Ga0302267, IMG submission 194555) | Peat permafrost microbial communities from Stordalen Mire near Abisko, Sweden - III_Bog_E1_3 | ecosystem: Environmental > Terrestrial > Soil > Wetlands > Peat | place: Sweden: Abisko... | reverse complement strand
CGTGAGCGTCGCCGTCTTGCTGGGATCCGTCTTGCTGGTCGCGGTAATCACGGCAGTAGCCGTCGTCACCGGCAATGGAGCGTTGTAGGTCACGGAGGTTGTGGTCACCGAGGACAGTGTACCGCCGCCGCTGGTGATGCTCCACGTCACACCTGCATTCAGCGTCGCATCTCCGGTCAGCGTCGCTGTGATGGCCTCGGTTGCGGCTCCGGCAATGGCCGAAGGAGTGGTCGGAATGGTCACGACAATCGGCGTCAAAGTGACGGTCACCGAGGAGGTCTTCGAGGTATCCGTCTTACTCGTCGCGGTAATTGTCGCCGACGCTGTAGCAACCGGGGTCGGCGCGGTATACACGCCGCCTGCGGTGATCGAACCAACCGAGGCGCTCCACGTAACTCCCTGATTCAACGCAGTATCTCCAGTAATGCTTGCGGCGAACGTCTGCGTCGCTCCCGCAACCATGGCGACAGGAACAGTCGTAATGGAGACGGCGACTGGAGTTAAGGTGACAGTCATCGTGGAGGTCTTGGAGGTATCCGTCTTACTGGTCGCTGTGATTGTCGCGGACGCAGTGGCAACCGGAGTCGGCGCGGTATACACGCCCGCCGAGTTGATCGCGCCAACCGAGGCCGACCAGCTAACTCCCGCACTCGCAGAGTCATTCGAGACCGTTGCGGCGAAGGTCTGGGTTGCTCCTGCAACCATGGCGACCGGGACGGTCGTAATGGCAACGCTGATTGCCGGAGCCGCTGGAGAGCCCCCACATCCGACCATCAAGGCTAGTGCTGCAATACTTGCGAGTATTCACGAAGACAGCCGAATGTTTGCCATTGAAAACTCCATCTCACCGAAAAAGTTAGGCAACCGGAGAATCGAAAATCAAAGTTTATTGAATCCGGCCCAACTCTACTGCAAAAAGATGCGAGCTTCAATAGTTATTAAAATTTATTTTTATTGGCGTTGGGGCTGGGGCTGCACAAGCTGAGGAAACTCGGCTTTGGCGTTCCCCAAATCCCTCGGGGGCTAAAGCCCCGCTGAAAATAGGCTGCTTACGGAGCGGCTAAAGCCGCTCCCTTTCAAAACGAGGAGTTTTCCCGCAGCCTGCAAAGCCGCTCCCTTTCAAAGTAAAGACGTTTATTAAAATAAGGAGTTTTTCCGCAACCTGTACAGATTCCTCTGCTTGACTGCGACATGTCCCAAGATTTGATCTAAACACTCCCTGAAACGCTCTAGGAGTGGCTTGAGTTGGCCAGTTCGGCGACGGACGCGGGGCTTTCGGCCTCGAGAACCGTACGAATCTGCTCCAGTCCCCAGTCCAGATCTTCCTTGGAGATAACCAGCGGCGGAGCCAGACGAATGACGAACTCGTGCGTCTCCTTGCAGAGAACGCCGCGCTCTTGCAGCGCCTCGCAGAAGGCTCGCGCCGGACTGCTCAGGACCACGCCGATCCAGAGTCCTTTGCCGCGCACCTCAACGACGTGCGGGCTGCGAATGTTCTTCATAAAATTCAGCGCATAGGCTCCCAACTCGGCGGATCGTTCGGACAGCTTCTCGTCTACGACGACGCGCAGAGCCGCCCGCGCAATGGCGCTGGCCAGAGGGCTTCCTCCGAAGGTGCTACCGTGGTCGCCGGGGTGGAAGACGCCAAGAATCTCGCTCGAACTAAGTACAGCCGAGATTGGATAGAAGCCACCCGACAGCGCCTTGCCGATGATGAGCACATCGGGGGTAATATCCTCGTGCATGTAGGCGAAGAGCTTGCCGGTGCGCCCCAGACCGGACTGAATCTCGTCGAGCATGAGCAGGACGTTGTTCTCGCGACAGATCTCTGCCGCAGCGCGCAGGTATCCCTCGGGCGGCACGATAATTCCCGCTTCGCCCTGAATCGGCTCAACCAGAAAGGCGCAGGTGTTCGGCGTAATCGCGCGGCGCAGCGCCTCAATGTCGCCGAAAGGAACCTCGCGGAATCCTGCGGGGAACGGCCCAAAGCCGTGGCGATACTGCTCGTCGCTGGAGAAGCCGACGATGGCGATGGTGCGTCCGTGAAAGTTGTTGGCGGCGACGATGATCTCGGTCTTGTCGGCGGGGATTCCCTTGACCGTCTCTCCCCACTTGCGCGCAGCCTTCAGCGCGGTCTCCACCGCCTCGGCGCCGGAGTTCATCGGCAGAGCCATCTCGTAGCCGGTCATCTCGTGCAGTTCGCGGTAGAGTTGGGGCAACTGGTCGTTGCGAAAGGCGCGCGAGGTCAGCGTCACCTTCTTCGCCTGATTGACCATCGCCTCAAAGATTGCCGGATGGCAGTGTCCCTGATTGACGGCCGAGTAGGCGGCCAGAAAATCCAGATAGCGCTTTCCGTTCGTGTCATAGACCCATGCGCCAGAGGCGCGTTCGATGACGACATCGAGTGGGTGATAGTTGTGGGCTCCGTAGCGGTCTTCGAGGGCGATCAGTTCAGCAGGAAGCATCATCAGCACCTTAGTGTGAGCAGGATATTGGCGCAGCCGCGTTCGATACGCGGCCAGAGGAAAAGCCAACTCACTTGTCAACTCACATCTCTATGTTACAAGACTGTATATTCATACAATTTTTTGCTGCAACTATATGCATTCGCAACCTCTATAGAAACGATCTGGAACCCCGCGCAACAGCTTGGATTTGCTTCGCAGTGGGGCAGGCCATTAAGATCGGGTCTGGAACCATGAGGGAATCTTTCAATGAGTGATGCGAATAACGCGGCTCGCCGCACCGAGGATATTGCACTGGATCTGCTAAAGTTTGTGGCGGCTCAGGCGCATGTGGGAACAAAGGCAACGGGCGGAACGGGTTTCGGAGCGACGCCCAGCACCAAGCCAGAGGATCAGGTTTCGGAGCTGCTCGAGCTATATACGCGTTGCCGCCAGACGGTTGAGGCTCCCATAAAGTAGTGACCGGAGCCAGCGCGATGCCAGAGAATAATGTAGCCCCACTGCGCGTAGCCGTAGTCGGCGCGGGAGCCTTCGGTCGCAATCATCTGCGGGTCTACCGCGAGTTGGAGTTGGCCGGTCTTCCGGTGCGGCTCGTCGCCGTAGTGGATCGCGACGCGAAGACTCTGGCGGCGGCGACCGCGCAGTACAACATTGCGGGATTCGCGACGATTGAGGAGTGTCTTGCGGCGATGCATCTGAACGCCGCATCGATCTGCGCGCCGACGGTGGCTCATGCCGAGTGTGCGCGGGTGTTGTTGCCAGCGGGAGTCGATCTGCTGATCGAGAAGCCCGTTGCGACCACTCTCGCCGAGGCCGATGAGATCATCCGCCTCGCGCATGAACATGGACGCATCGTGCAGGTCGGCCATCTGGAGCGATTCAATCCGGCTGTGCGCGCCGTGCGCGGCCTGATGAATCACCCCATGTTCTTCGAGGTGCATCGCCTCAGCGTCTTCACTCCGCGCTCGCTGGACGTGGACGTGGTTCTGGACGTGATGATTCACGATCTCGATCTGGTGATGAGCCTCGTTGATTCGACCGTGCGCGAGGTTCGCGCGGTTGGCCTTCCCGTGCTCTCGCGCAAGGTGGACATCGCCAACGTGCGTCTGGAGTTCGAGAACGGCTGCGTGGCCAACTTTACCGCAAGCCGCGTCAGCACGGAGCGCGTTCGCAAGATGCGCTTCTTCCAGCCGCATCAATATCTCTCGCTGGACTTCGCGCGGCAGGATCTGCTGATGATCGACGTATCGGCGGCGGCCGGGCTGGATCCGGCACAAATGGCTGCACTTGCCAGCGCTGCGGCTGCAAGTGGTCAGCCCGCGCCGGGACTCTCGCTCAGCAAGATTCCGGTTGAACTGGGCGAGCCGCTGCGCATGGAGATTCAGTCGTTTGTCGAAGCAGTGCGCGGACGAACCCAGCCGGAAGTAACAGCCGAGGCGGGTCGTGCGGCGTTGGCCCTGGCGCTGGAGATCAACGCGGCAATTGCGTCGCATGCGCAACGCACGGGGCTGTCTTCGCGCTGACCGGATCGTCCATGTTCTGTAACGCGTAGTTTGCGGGAACCTGCTGGCCCAGATCGAACTGATCCGCGTCGAGCTTCTGGTTGAAGCTCGCCTTGGTAATGGTGATCGTCAGCCCCAACTCGTCGAGCGGTCGCTGAATGACAATCTTGGTGGGAAAGTCGATCTTGCCATCGTCGAACTTCTGGTAATTTTCGTAGAAGGCCTGCGTGACCACCTTGCCCTCTTCGTTGTAAATGTCCTGCCGATAGGGCAGCATGTTGACGCGGCTAATGTGCAGCACACGCAGGGTTCGCGCAACCTGATTCACCGGCGCAGACAGGAACTCGATGTCATACTCCGGCTCCTCAATCCAGTCGTTCTTCTTCTTTGGATTTTCGACGGGGCGGCTGTCCTGCGTCATGGTAATAATGTCGTCCGGACTGAAGCCGCGAACCATCAGCGAATCCAGAATCACCGCTGGTCGCAGGCTGTAGAGTCCCTTCTGCGAGCTGTTGGCAACCACGTCAGAGCCAACAATAGCGCAACTCTTCGGCGGAATCAGCATCTTGAAGCTCTTGCCGTCGGAGACCATGTCCAGCGCCTTGCTGCGGAAGACCGGAAGCAGCAGGATGACGTGGATATTCTCCGGCTTGGCCATGATGATGTAGCCGCTGAAGTTCATCGAGTCTTTGATCTGACCCTGTAGACTGCCGCCGGTGCTGGCGGAGATCTGCACCGAAGCCGTCATGCCCTGCAAAGCGTAGTAACGCTCATCCACCTGATTGAGCAGTTGATCCAGCGTGGCGTTGAGAACAACGTCCGGCAGCCGCATCTTCTGCACGCTGCGGGTGTGCGAGAGGCATCCGGTAAAGGCCGGAGTCATCGCAAGAAGCCCCACGGCAACGGCTTGTTTAATCTTCATTCGCACTTGTTTCCAGTATATCTGTCGGGGTGTACGGGGCGGTACTATTTAACTAGAGATGTTTTGCAATATGAATTAGATGCAACAGGTTAGGCTGAATTATTTCTTGCGTTTTTTGTGCGGCGCAGAGGCCTTCCTGCGCGGCGCAGGGGTCGTCTTGCTCGCCTCGGGGACTGGGGTCGGGTGCAGCGCACGGCGATACTCCTCCACCTGCTGCGCGTGTTCCTTCAGCGTGGCGGAGAAGCGGCTGTGTCCCTGCGCGTCGGCGACGAAGTAGAGGTAGTCGGTACGCGTCGGAGCCATCGCCGCCCGCAGCGCCGCAACGCCCGGATTGGCGATCGGTCCCGGAGGCAATCCGGTGTGGCGATAGGTGTTGTACGGCGAATCGAACTGCAGATCCGACTCATAGATCGTTCCGCGATAGCGCCCCGCCAGCAAGGCCGCATAGATTACGCTGGGATCGGTGGCCAGAGGCATCGACTGCGCCATTCGGTTGGTAAAGACTCCGGCCACCAGAGGCCGCTCCGAGTCGTCGCGAACCTCCTTCTCCACCAGCGAGGCGAGAACGACGGTGCGCGCGAGACTTCCCTGCTCGCCATGGATGAGGCCAAGCTGAGTGGCCGTCTGGCGAAAGCGCTTGACCATTGCAGCCAACATCTGCTCCGGCGTGGCGTGGCGACTGAAGCGATAGGTGTCGGGAAAGAGATAGCCTTCGAGCGAACTGGCATTCGGAACAAAGTCGGCGATCAGCGCGGTCTGCGAACGTTCCGCAGCAAGAAACTGTTCCCGCGTTGCCAGCCCCGTTGCAGCGACCGCCTGCGCGATGTCGAAGATGTTGTAGCCCTCGGGAATGCTGACCGCAATGCTGTACACATCCCCGCGCACAAAGCGGGAGTAGACCTCGATGGCCGTTGCGGGCTGGTTGAAGCGATACTCTCCGGCGACCAGTCGTCCGCCCTTCAACTCGCGCAGAAGGTCGAAGGCGTAGCGGCTGCGGATCACTCCTGCCGCTTCGAGCTGCACGGCAATCGCCTGCGTCCCGGTGCCGGGAGCGATGTCGACGTAGATGGCAGACTCATCCGGCGTCCCCGCCGCTGGGCCGATGGGGACGTAGATAGCCCAGGCCGCAATCGCAGCCACAACCAGAACGAGCAGCAACAGAGTGCTAAGAAACTTCAAGCCAAAACCTCTCGTCGCGCGATCGTACGCGCAATCCTCTCCTAGAAGTTTACTGTCTTCCCCCGATTCTAGGGGAACGGAACGTTTGCCCTGCGAAGCTCTGGGAGTGCCTAGAAACCTCTTCCCTCGGCGTGAAATAATAGAACCATGATTAGACTTTATCGGGGGAAGATGCCCGTCGTGCCCGCGACTTGTTATGTGGACGTCTCCGCGCAGGTGAGCGGCGACGTGGAGCTGGGAGAGAACGCCAGCATCTGGATGAACGCCGTAGTGCGCGGCGACGTGAACTACATCCGTATCGGAGCCAACAGCAACGTGCAGGACTGCGCCGTGCTGCATGGAATGCGCGATAAATATCCGGTCATCGTCGGCGATTGGGTCACGATTGGACACAACGCCACGGTTCATGGATGCGTTATCGAGAACGAGGTTCTGATCGGCATGGGAGCGCGTGTGCTGAACGGATGCGTGATTGGCGAAGGCTCGATCATTGCCGCCGGAGCGGTGATTCCCGAGCGCACTACGATTCCGCCCAACTCGCTGGTGACGGGAATTCCCGGCAAGATTCGCCGCACGCTGGGCGAGGAGGATCGCAAGCTGATCCTGAAGTACGCGCAGAACTATCTGGACTACGTCAAGATCTATCTGGACGAGGCGGATGGCGTACCCGTGCCGGATTCGGTCGAAAAATAAAACCAGCCAATCTCTACAAATAGAGCAGCTTCACTATTTGTAGAGGTCTTCTGGTCTATACAGACAGACAGGCTGCGAGAAATCCTTTGCGTTGAAAGAGCGCAGCTTTAGCCGCTCCGTAAGTCGCCTATCTTTCAATGGGGCTTTATCGGCTGCGGAAATACTTCTGTTTTTCTTTCGGAGGGAGCAGTGGGCTTCAGCCCACTGAATAAGTCCAATCGCTTCAATGAAATTTATCCCAGGGCTTCTTCTCGCCGCGCAAAAATCGAATTTTCCCGCAGCCTGTATAGCCATTCTTGCAAACTCTACTGGGTTACCTCGCCCTCGGGTTCGTCGGTGGGGTTTTCGATCTCAGCGTGGAAGCCTTCGAGCAGACGTTCGACGAAGGCGTCGAGGTCGGTCTCTGGATGCTGGATCTGCGTCGCCAAGGCGATGTGACGGGCCAGGTCGGCCAGCACAATGCCCCACGCGAAGGGATCCTCCCATGCACCGGAGCGGATGCTGACGTGCTGCCCCTGCTCGGCGATCCATACGCTCAGAATTTCAAAAGAGGTCTTGTCGCGGGAGGCTGCGGGAGGAACTTCGAGGTGCTTGTTGGATGCCATATGGGTAGACTCCGCGGAGCATGTGGCTAAGAAACCGTTTAAGACTCGATGGATCGCTTGATCTGGCAATTCACCCTAGAAAGACGGTGACCGAGGACTGGAGTCCTGATCTATAGTTCAATGAACGACAGATTCAGAACTCCAGTCCCTTGTTCCCTGACACCCAGTCCGGGTTTTACTGGTTAAAGTTGTCTTCTTCCTCGATTACGAGGCCGTAGCGACGCAGCAGGTTGGGCAGATTCTGCGAGAACGCGGCGCGCGGCATCACCGTGTCGCAGCCCGCCTCCACAGCCTTGGCGCGCAACTCGCTCTGTACATGCGAGAGGAAGCCGATAATCGACGTACTCTTCTTCAGCTTGGCCTTCAGCTTGGGAATCAGCGTCATGGGCTTGGCCGCTGCGTTGTTCAGATCGAAGACAATCAATCCGGGACGATCCGCCTCTTCGCCGCTGACCAGATTGGCGATGGCCTCCTTCTCGTTCTTGATGAAGGCGACCTTGACTCCCAGCTTGCGCGCCGTCTCAGTGATCTTGGCGTTGAAGAAGAGGTCTTCAATGAAAAAGTAGATCTTGGTCGGAGCGTCTTCTGCGATGGGGATGGTGCGACCGATCGAATAGTCGATGGGCTGCGAGTCGCTGACGTAGCCGCGTGTTCCGCCGCTCCGTCCCTGATAGTTGCCCGACACCTCCATGGTGGAGGGCGAGGTCTCGGCGAAGTTGCCGTTGACCGCGCGGTAGCTGTGATCCATGGGGCCGACAAAGCTGCGTGGCCCGCGTTGCTGCTGCTTGCCACCGCCGCCGCTGCGACGCTTCACGCTGCCGCCATTGCCCGGCTGATGGCTGTTGCTGTCGCGGTAGCCCGAACCGCTTCCACTGGCGCTGATCTGGTTACCGGGATTCTCCGGCCCACGTTGCCGGTCGCGGTCGCGAAACTTCTTCTTCCAACGCTTGGCCGCGGGGGGTGCGCCATTCTGCTGTTGCGAGCCATTTCCCTGCGGGGCCTGCGCGACTGCTGCGCCGCCCTGAATATCTCCTACCATCTGATCTGTGCCATTCTGGCTGCCGCTTTGGGCACCCTGCTGTCCTGCCTCTGGCGACTTGCCCTTGCGCTTGCGGCGGCGTCGGCGGCTGCTCTTGGACTGTCCCATGCCGGGCTGTATGTTGTTTGCGGAATCCTGCGACGGACCGTTTTGATCCATCGAATCCCCCATCTGGGCGGGCGGCGGACCCTGGTGCTCCTGCACCTCGGGTACATTCTGCTCTGAACTCATGTTTCCACTTCCTATTGCTGGTTGGCGATGCGCGTCTCAGGCCCACGCTTGCAGGTTGCCGCTCTCCCTGCGTATATCGCAGAGAGGGAAGCAAGCCGGTCTTTCAGCGTCGGTAGAAACCGTATCAAGTTGTACTCGAACTTCGTCTTATTGCATTGAGCCAGTCGCGACAAGCGTTCCAACCACCGTTGCAGACCCCTCTTGCAAGCTGCTGCGTCCCATCACCGGATCTGCCAAAACCACCGGCAACATCCTGAATCCTGAATTGCCATCGGCAATCGGAGATTGCTAAAAGCCACCTGAATCTAACAAACTTACGACCGCCAGCAAAGTACGACCGCCAGCAAAGTACGACCGCCAGCAAAGTACGACCGCCAGTAATGGCAGATCCATCACCCTTGCCCTGCTTGCAATGCATTCTCGATCCGGAGCTTTTCCCGTAGTCCAAAGACCTATGATCCATAGACTTCGATGCATCCAACCCGGTGCATTGAATCCAGTGAAGCCCCCTAGTTCCGCTTAATCTTTATGCCGTTGCGTCCCTGTGCCGTTGCGCCATCAAAACATGAGCGATTACACAGCGGTCGGCAACCACAGCCGGTTCACTAGTTAAGGGCGATCATACACTTTGAGACAAACCATGGCAAGAGAAACATTTGTACGCCAGCCGTCCTAACCTAATACAAGAACCGACCACGGATCAACGCGGACGCTCTTGTTTCCTGTAGTCACTCCCCACTCACGCCTGCACATCGCACCATCCAGATTGCAGTTTCCATCCTGCGGTTTTTCTGTTGAACTGATACTCGACATGGAGATCAAACAGCCGCACCAACGAACCGAGCAGACGTTGCTTCCACAACCCACAGCGAGACGCATCGGCATCGACCTCGGCGGAACCAAGATCGAAGGCCTCGCGTTGGACTCGACCGGAGCCGAACTGGCCCGTCTGCGCATCCCCACCCCGCAGCACGACTACGCCGCAACCGTGCGCGCCATCGCCGAACTTGTGCAGCAACTCGAACTACGCGCAGGCCTTCCCTCCGACGGCGCACCTGCAACCGTAGGCGTTGGCATTCCCGGAACCATCGTGCGTGCGACCGGCCTGGTCAAAAACGCCAACTCCACATGGCTGATCGGCCAACCTCTGGAGCGAGACCTTAGCCACGCTCTGGCTCGTCCCGTCCTCTGCGCCAACGACGCCAACTGCCTTGCCGTCTCCGAGGCGACCGACGGCGCGGCGGCGGGCGCAGAGCTGGTCTTCGCGGTAATCCTCGGCACCGGCTGCGGAGGAGGCATCGCCGTCAACGGACAGGTTCGCGTCGGCCCCAACGGCCTCTCCGGCGAGTGGGGGCACAATCCTCTGCCCTGGCCCACCGCCGACGAACTTCCCGGCCCGCCCTGCTACTGCGGCCAGCGCGGCTGCATCGAGACCTGGATCTCCGGCACCGGACTGGCCAGCGACCATCGCCGCGTGACCGGCCACCCCCTCACCGGCCCACAGATCGTCGCCGCAGCCGCAGCCGGAGATGCCGCAGCCGAGGCCAGTCTCGTGCGTCTGGAAGACCGCATCGGGCGCGCTCTGGCAGGAGTAATCAATCTGCTGGATCCAGACGTGATCGTCCTCGGCGGAGGCCTGTCGAAGCTCGACCGCCTCTACGCACATCTCCCAGCACTGATCGCTCGCCACCTCTTCGGCGGAGGAGCGCTGGCGACTCCCGTCCTCCGCGCCAAACACGGCGACGCCAGCGGAGTGCGCGGCGCAGCCTGGCTCTGGCCCGCCTAGAACCCGACCGAATCCGTCTGACACTCCCTGCACATATCGCTTGTCATCCCCCTTGTCACTCCCCAGCAAAGCGGTTTGTCATTCCGTAGCACAGCGGAGGAATCTGCTTTTCAACTCCATGCGCACACAATTCAATCTCTCTGCCTGCTCCGCGACATATAATTGGCGCTCAGGTCTGGCGGAGGTTTCTCTGTGCGGAAGTTGGGGCGCGTTCTATCTCTCGTAGCACTAGCCATCTTTAGCCATGCAGCGTTTGGGCAGGCCACGATGTCGATTACCCCCGGCAAGGCGGAGAAGTCTGTAATTGGACTGCCCTTCATCGCCGATCAGAGCGTTCATCTGGTGCAGCACTACGCCAATGGAATGGCTCTGACGCACGAGGTCTCGGGGCACGTCTACCGCTCGGCCGACGGGGTGGAACGCTTCGACGGCAGCTTTCCCTCAACCGATCCGGCGCATCCCGAGCCTGTAGAGATGGCCCTCATCGTCGACAGGAACAAGCACATCATCATTAGCATGAACTCGAAGTTGAAGACGGCGACGATCACCCATCTGCCCGACGTGGCAACCGTCTCCATCCGTTTTTTTGCTCTACCCAATGCCACCGTGGCGGGATCGACGAAGGCCACCTCGCCCGAGAACCCGACGACCAGCGACCTGGGCCATCGCACTCAGGGAATGATGGAGCTGGTGGGCAAACGCGTTACCGCTACAATTCCGGCGGGCAAGATCGGCAATGAACAGCCCATCGTCGTCACCAGCGACGTGTGGATCTATCCGCAACTAAAGCTCCTCGTCAAGGAGGTCGAGCAGAATCCTCTGGTCGGCGAGCGCACCTACGAACTCAGCAATATTCGCGGCGAAGAACCCGACGCCAAGCTCTTCGAGGTTCCCGATGGCTACACCGTCAAGCAGCAAACGTCATCCCTTCTTAGTAGTCTCGCTGCTCCGCCGGTTGTCAATGCAACACCCGAGCAGAGAACCAAGCAGATGGAGACGGCGCTAGCCAGTCCCAGCGCCAACGTCAAGAACAGCGCTGCTTATGCGCTGGCCGTGAACAACGAGCATCTGGACGAGGCGCAAAAGCTCGCCGAAGACGCCGTCCGGCTACAGGAGCAGACCAGCGCGGAGGTTCTCCCCACACAGGATCTCTCCAAAGCCAACGCTCAGATGATTGCCGTCTCCGGCTACTGGGATACGCTGGGTTGGGTCTACTATCGCCAGGGCAAGCTGGATCAGGCCGAGGCGTACATCCGCGCGGCTTGGGATCTGAAGCCGTACTTTGAAATCAGCGAGCATCTGGGGCTCCTCTACGAGGCGATGCACCGGCCTAAGGATGCAATCGCTTTCTACCGCATGGCGATCAACCCAAAGAACTCAGCCTCCTTGAAGGATCTGTTGAAGACTCATCTGGCGAATCTTGGCGTGAGCGAGGCAGAGCCGCTGGCCAGCGACGTCACGACCCCTCTGCCTTCGCTCACGCTGCATCACGCGCCAAGCGACGCAGCTCCATTGGTCGAGATCCTGCTCACGCATGGCAACCCGCCCGCCGTCACTCTGCTGGAAGGCGATCCCGCGATCGAGAAGCCGCTCAGCAAAGCCATTCAGTCCGCATTGGCCAACTTCCTGCCGGACAGCGGGCCGGAAAAGATCCTGCGCCGCGCCCGCGTCTCCTGCTCCAACGACGAGACTCCGCTCTGCGCCCTGCACTTTCTCAGCGCGCAAGAGATCCACGACGCAATCTCTCCATCAAGCACACCGAAGACAGCCACGGATCACTAGCGCGGTGTTGATCCGTGTCATCCGTGTTAAGTCTTTCTCTCTCCGCGAGGAAACCCCGAGGCATTCCCAAGCGAAGACGCTCTACCCCGCGAACGCTCCCCGCGCAGCCTCCAGCACCAGATCGACCTCGGCCTCTCCGTGCGCTGTGCTGACGAAGGCCGCCTCAAACTGGCTGGGCGGCAGCCACACTCCCGCCTGCATCATTCTCCCATGAAAGCGCGCAAAAGCTGTAGTATCCGAGCGCGCCGCCGAAGCGTAGTCCGTCACCGCCTCGCTGGTAAAGAACCAGGTAAACATCGCGCCCACGCGGTTGGCGGTGACAGCCACGCCAGCCTCACTCGCCAGCTTTGCCACGCCCTCGGCAATGCTGCGCGTCGTGGCTTCCAGCTTTGCATAGACCTCGTTCTCGTGCGCGATCAGGTGGGTCAGCGTTGCGATCCCCGCAGCCATCGCCAGCGGATTTCCGCTCAGCGTTCCTGCCTGATAGACCGGCCCCAGCGGCGCCAGCTGTTCCATCACCTCGCGCCGTCCGCCGAAGGCCCCCACCGGAAGTCCTCCGCCGATAATCTTGCCCAGTGTCGTCAGGTCGGGAGTGATTCCGTAGAGTTGCTGCGCCCCGCCCAGCGAGACCCGGAATCCCGTCATCACCTCGTCCAGAATCAGCAACGCGCCCTGCTCTGTGGCGATGCGGCGCAGCCCGGCCAAGTAGCCCGGAGCAGGAGGAATCGTCCCCGCGTTGCCGACCACCGGCTCCACCAGGATGCATGCGATCTGTCCCGGATGCGCCACAAATGCCGCCTCCACCGCAGCCAGATCGTTATACGGCAGAGCCAGCGTATGCTGCGCCGTCTCCGCCGGAACCCCCGCCGATCCGGGAATTCCCAGCGTCGCCACGCCCGAGCCAGCCTTCACCAGTAGCGAGTCGGCGTGGCCGTGGTAGCATCCCTCGAACTTGATGACGAAGTTGCGCCCAGTAAATCCCCGCGCCAGCCGGATCGCCGACATGCAGGCTTCGGTGCCGGAGCTGACAAAGCGCATCCGCTCCACCGACGGAAAACAGCGCTGCACCAGCTCGGCCAAGTCCGCCTCCAAAGCATGAGACGCGCCAAAGCTGGTTCCGAACCCCGCCGCCTTGCGAATCGCCATGACCACCGGAGCGTATGCGTGGCCCAGAATCATCGGCCCCCACGAGCCGAACATATCCACATAGCGATTGCCGTCCACGTCGAAGAGATACGCGCCCTCGGCTCGCTCGACAAACGGCGGATGGCCTCCCACCGAACGAAAGCCTCGCACCGGCGAGTTGACTCCGCCGGGAAAGAAATCCTCGGCGCGGCGTTGCAGCTTCAGCGATTCAGCAAACGGTTTGAATTGATTTGTCTCACTCTGCATCGAATCAGTATAGGAGGAGAGTGTGCCCAATCGCCAATCCAGCCGTGCATCTACAAGCTGCGGAAAAGCTCGTATCTTTGCCTTTTGGAGGGAGCGCGGGGCTTCAGCCCCACGAATAATCCCCATGGGTTCAGAGGGCTTTAGCCCCGGGCCTTCTGCGGGAAGCGACGATCAACTGTTCCCCAGCCATGCATCCAGCCCGTCGACACCGCAATTATCCATAGCGCCGCAGGATAAGGCCGAAGCCTCTCCTGAATCTGGCCAGTACGTTCTGCTCTACGATGGCGAATGCGGCCTCTGCCAGCGCACCGTCGGCTGGCTTCTGCGCCACGACACGCAGGGACGCCTGCTCTTTGCCCCCCTGCGCCAGTCGCTGGTCGACGAGCTATTCGCCCGTCCTGCGCAGAGTGCTGCGCCCCAGCCGTCCAGCGATGCCAACCAGACCGAGAGTCCTTGCTGCCAGCAAATTCAGGCTCAACCCGAGCGCAACTCCGACCCGGTTCTGCGCAGCTCCTCCGCCGTACTCGTTCTGGACTTTGGCTCTCCCGCCGAACGGCTTCTAAGCTGCTCCGACGCGATTCTCGGCTGTCTTAGCATTCTTGGTGGACGATGGGCGCTTCTCTCTGCCATCAGCCGAATCGTGCCTCGTCCCCTGCGCGACCGCGCCTACAACGCCCTCGCCCGCAACCGCCACCGATTCTTTCCCGCCAGCCCGTCCTACGTCCAACCCACCCCCGCCCAGCAAGCCCGCTTTCTCGACCTCTGAGTCCGGCTTCCCCCGCAGATATTCTCTCCCAACTCGATTTTTCATCCTGCGACCCCACCTGTGGCTGATAGACTGAAGATTCGCCACCGAAGAGGACTCTGTGCCGCTTCGTAGACGGCAGCGCACCAATCTGTTCGCGTAAACTGAAGCCAGCGCAAGCCGAGTTCAGCGCAAGCAGGAACCTGCGCAAATAAACCGAGAGATGCCCCGTGCCCGAAGATTCCATTAATCCGTCCGTCGCCTCCGCTTCCGTTGACCATCTCCACGCAGAGAAACCGGCCCCTGTAGCCGCGAAGACCGCCGCTGCCAAGTCAGCCGTCACCTACGCCAGCGCGGGTGTCGACATCACCGCCGGAGATCGTTCCAAACAGCGCATCAAGATGCTGGCGCGCAAGACCTTCAACAAGAACGTGCTCTCAGAGATTGGCGGCTTTGGCGGCCTCTTCGCGCTCGATCTGGTCAAGTTTCCCCAGCCCGTGCTGGTCTCCAGCGCCGACGGCGTCGGAACCAAGCTGAAGGTCGCCTTCGAGCTGGGAATCCACCACACCGTCGGAGCCGATCTGGTCAACCACTGCGTCAACGACATCGCCGTGCAGGGCGCAACCCCGCTCTTCTTCCTCGACTACCTCGCCACCGGAAGGCTGCGCGAGCAGGACAGCGAGACGGTTGAGACCGTCGTGCGAGGACTCTCCGAGGCATGCAAGGCCAACGGTTGCGCGCTCATCGGCGGCGAGACCGCACAGATGCCCGGCTTCTACGCCGACGGAGAGTACGACCTCGCCGGAACCATCATCGGCTGCGTCAATCGCCCCGACATCATCACCGGAGACAAGATCGAGGTCGGAGACGTCCTCATCGGCCTGCCCTCCAACGGTCTGCACACCAACGGCTACTCGCTGGCCCGCAAGCTGCTCTTCGAGGTCGCCGGATACGAGCCAGACCACTACGTCAACGAGTTGAAGGATAAGACCGGCGCAGCCCTGATGCGCACCCATCGCAGCTATCTGGCGATCCTCAAGAAGCTCTGCGGAGCAGGAATCGTACGCGGCATGGCGCACATCACCGGCGGAGGAATCACCGAGAATCTGCCCCGCATCCTTCCCCGCGGAACCGCCGCGGTCGTCGATCTCGCCAGTTGGACCGTTCCGCCGTTGTTCGAGCATCTACAGCACCTTGGCAATGTCGAACAGGATGAGATGATGCGCACCTTCAACATGGGCATCGGCATGATCGTCGTCGTCCCCGCCGAGCAGGTCAAGAAGGCCAAGGCCATCCTGAACCGCGCCAACGAGCGTCACCACATCATCGGACGCATCACCAAGGGCGACCGCCGAGTCATCTACAACTAGCATTCATTTGCAACGCTAAACATTAGGCCTACACCCCATTCTGGGCCGTAGGCCTAATGTTGCGTTGAGTCCGGAGACAACTGATCTAGCGCACTTTCACCAAAGGGGTAGAGTGTTGTGGCGCGAGCGAAAAGCAGATTCCTTCGCTTTGCTACGGAATGACAAACAAAGCTGCTCGATACTTCAACGAACCTTCGACTCAGAACACACGCCAAGGCCTGCCCTATGCCTGACCTGCAAATCCGCCCAGCCACCCCCGCAGACGTCCCCGAGATTCTCGCGTTCATCCGCGAACTGGCCGAGTACGAGCATGAACCCGAATCCGCGCAAGCCACCGCCGAAGACCTGCTGCGCGACGGCTTTGGCCCCACGCCCAGCTTCCACGCGCTGATCGCCGACTGGCAGGGCGCACCGGCAGGTCTGGCGCTTTACTTCCACAACTACTCCACCTGGCGCGGCCACGCGGGCATCTTTCTGGAAGACCTCTTCGTTCGCCCGCCGTTTCGCGGGCGCGGCATCGGCAAGGCTCTGATCGCGTCGGTTGCATCCATCGCGGTCGCCGAGGGCTGCTCACGATTCGAGTGGGCCGTACTCAACTGGAACACGCCGTCGATCGACTTCTACCGCTCGCTCGGCGCCCACCCTCTATCCGAATGGACCACCATGCGCCTCATCGGCGCCCCCCTCGCCGCCTTGGCCGCTCACGCAAAATAGCGTTCATCCCCTATGCTTGAGAGATGAAGAAGATCAGGATTATCGGCGGCGGGCTGGCTGGGCCGGAAGCCGCGCTCCAGGCCGCCTCGCTCGGCTGCAACGTTGCCCTCTACGAGATGCGTCCCACCCGCTCCACCGAGGCGCACCAGACCGCCGACTTTGCCGAGCTGGTCTGTTCCAACTCGCTCAAGTCCGAGAGCGAAAACACCGCGCCCTGGCTGCTCAAACAAGAGATGCGTCGAGCCGGATCGATCCTGCTGGCCGAGGCCGACGCCAGCTCCGTTCCCGCTGGCCACGCGTTGGCCGTTGACCGCGTGGAGTTCAGCCGCCGCGTCGCCGAGCGCATCGCCGCCTTCACCACGGGACCAGACGCGCGCATCACCATCCATCGCGAAGAGGTTACCACGCTCAACCCCGACGAACCGGACACGTTGACGATTCTCGCCACTGGCCCGCTGACCTCGCCCGCGCTGGCGGCGGAGTTGCAACGCCTGACCGGCTCCGACCACCTCGCCTTCTACGACTCCATCTCGCCCATCGTTGATGCCAGTACCATCGACATGGACAAGGTATTCTTCGCCGCGCGCTACGACAAGGGAACCGCCGACTACATCAACTGCCCCTTCACCAAGGAGGAGTACGAGACCTTCCTCGACGCTCTGACCACCGCCGAAGCCGTCCCGCTGAAGGGTTGGGAAGGCAACGCTCTCTCTTTGTTGTCATCCCGCAGCGAAGTGGAGGGATCTGCTTCTCTTCCGCCCGCCGCACCCGCACCCGCTCACTACTTCGAGGGCTGTCTGCCCATCGAAGAGACGGCACGGCGCGGGCGCGACACGCTGCGCTTTGGCCCAATGAAGCCGGTCGGCCTGACCGATCCGAAGACCGGACGCTGGCCTTACGCCGCCGTGCAGCTTCGCCAGGAGAACCTGCGCGCCGACAGCTACAATCTGGTCGGCTTCCAGAACCACCTGAAGTTTGGTGAGCAGGCTCGCGTGCTGCGCCTGATTCCCGGCCTGGAGAACGCGACCTTCCTGCGCTACGGGCAGATCCACCGCAACACCTACATCGATGCGCCCAATCTGCTGACCGAGACGTTACAGCTTCGCGCGCACCCGTCAATTCTGATCGCCGGACAGCTCAGCGGTATCGAGGGCTATACCGAATCGATCGCCAGCGGCCTGCTCGCCGGACGCTATGCGGCGGCTCTGGCGCGTGGACAACAACCTGCTCCTGCTCCGCGAGCCACGGCCAACGGAAGCCTCAGCTACTACATCACCCACGCTCTGAACCCGGAGAAACACAAGCGCTTCCAGCCCGCCAACATCACCTTCGACCTGCTTCCTCCGCTGGAAGAGGAGCTGCGCCGCAAGATTCGCGACAAGAAGGAGCGCCACAAGATTCAGTGCGACCGCGCGCTGGAAGCGTGGGATGCATGGCTCGCCGCATCCCATTAGAGCGGTTCTCGTAATGGGGTGTGCCGTCGTCGAATGAAGAAAAGCGGATTCCTCCGCTTCGCTACGGAATGACAAACAAAACACTGCAAAATAACAAACTACTGAGGAATAGCAAACAAAATAGAGTCACAGCAATTCATGAGCGGCTCTAGCTCAGGTGGTTGGGGAAAACGCGACCGCGATGGAGAGGACGGATTCGATGGCCTGAGCAACTCCGTCGGCCTGATTGGAAGGGCCGATGCTCCAGTTGCAGCTGCGGGCCAAGGACTTGAGGTCTTCCGGTGCGTTGTTCATCAGGACGGCGCGCCCCGCGACCTGCAACATCGAGAGATCGTTCCAGTTATCGCCGATGGCCATGATCTGAGCGGGAGCGATGCCCTTTGACTTGGCCAGAGCGAGCAGAGCCGCGCCCTTCGAGCAGTTGGCGGGGAGAATGTCCAGAATGGTAAGGTCGCGCGCAGGATACTCGGTGCGGTGAAGCGTGATGATAGGAGTGTTCTTGTCGGCTTCGGCGAGAGTCTCGTCTTCCCCCTGCTGCGTCGAGCTTGCGATGGATGGGGCTGTCTTCGGCGAGTCGGATGCAGGCGGCTGGAGCATGGTTCGTCCGGTTCGTCCGGTGGGCAGAGCGTAGGCTGAGACGCCGGGATGCTCGAGCAGGCGGGCTTCGGCGCGAGCCATGCGCTCGATAGTGCCGCAGAGCATGGCCTGAATGGGAAGATTGGCGTCGGCTCGGTCGCCTTCAATTGGGTCCAGAGAGCGCTCGATGGGGTTGATGTGAGCGATGTAGGGCGCGTTGATGGTCATCCAGCGAGTGATGCTGGAGGTGAGTTCGTCGAGATGCTCGACGACCAACGCGCCGCGCGAGTCCTCTCCGTCGGATCCAGTGCGGTCGAAGGTCAACACCAGCGCATTGCGGAACTCATCGATGTGCTTGCAGAGCCAGAGCGTGGTGGAGAGCGGAAGGTGGCTGTGCGCGATGAGTTGGGAGGCGATGGGAGCGGTCGCGCTGGCAGAGCCGATGGTGCGAGTTACCGTGCCGTTCGAGCTGATGAGGGCGTTTGCAGAAGGCAGATCGAGCGGGCGGAGAACGCGCATGGCGAAACAGTGGCGACGACCTGTGGCGATGACGATCTGAACTCCGGCGGACTCGGCGGCGCGCAGAGCGGCGAGGTTGCGCGGGCTGACCTGACCTTCGTCGGTGAGCAGGGTTCCATCCATGTCGATCGCAATCATCTGAATCAAGGACGGGATGTTTTTAGCTACTGCTGGCAAGATTCCTGCTCCATTGCTTGATTCTATGCGGAGGCCGGGGATTTTGTATCTTGTTCTGCAACGCTCTGCCTGTTTTTAGTTGGCTTGCCCCATGTTTACCTGGAAAGATTAGAGCCTCGAAAAATCGTTCGAAACTAGCGCAGCGCGGGTTGCAGGAGTTCCGTAGCGTCAATCTGATCGAAGGTGAGATGCTCGGCATCGCTTCCGGTGCGTTGCTTCCAGTCCAGAAAGAGCTTGCCGTAGCTGTCGATGAGGCAGGTGGCGGGATCGACTCCGAGCTGCTCCAGCGTACGGTCGATCCACTCGGGCGGACCTTCCAGTTCGGCATAGTTGCCGATCGGCGTCTCGTCGATCACCAGGTGGCGAGCGATGGCCAGATCGGACGGTAGCGCCGAGTCGTTGAAGAGCGTCCCGCTGAAGAGTGGCCCCTCGATGGTGGGCGACGCATAGGACCACTCAGTGCGAAACTTCTCGTAGCGGAAGACGGGATCGTAGCCCATGTGATGAAAGACGACGGCCAGAGCCGGGCCGTCGTCTAGATGCGTCTCGGTCTCGATGCGGATTTTGTAACGCGTGGAATCGCCGTCTGCGGGGGAGTCGGCGGGGCGCTTATGAGTGAGCGTCCAGAGATCGCCGTACTGGCGCAGGCGCAGAATCTGCTTGCCCAGACGAAGGCTGCGGTCAGCCGTGTCGTAGAGCGTGTTCTGCTCGAAGGTGCGCGGCGTATCAAGATGGAATCCCAGCGCTGGAAGACTCGTCTGGAATCGGGCCAAGTCGGGAATGGGGAACTTCAGTTCGATCTCGGCGGTCTGCATCTCAAAAGTATACGGCGAGGAGCGGTAGGATGAAGAGGTGAGGATTTTATTTTGATCCATGACGAGTTGGCGTCCCCAGAGGCGCAGTCTCTCCTGCGGAAGACGGAGCGTCTCCAGGCCGAAGCGCCGGCCGATCTGGCCCGCGCCGCAGCGATCCTGCGCGCCGGAGGCACGGTTGCCTTCCCCACCGAGACGGTCTACGGCCTGGGTGCGAATGCGCTCGATCCTGCCGCTGTCGCGAAGATCTTTATCGCCAAGGGACGCCCAGGCTGGGATCCGCTGATCGTCCACGTCGACGGGCCGGAGATGCTGGCGCAGGTCGCCAAGCTTCCCACGGGCGACGAGGGACGCGTTGTGAATAAGCTGATCGAGGCCTTCTGGCCCGGTCCGCTGACCCTGCTGCTTCCTCGCAAGAAGTCCATTCCCGATGCTGTTACCGCCGGACGCTCTCTGGTCGGTGCGCGCATGCCTGCGCATCCGGTGGCTCTGGAACTGATTCGACAGGCGGGTGTTCCCATCGCCGCACCCAGCGCCAACCGCTTCGGCCACACCAGCCCAACCACATCTGCGCACGTGCTGGCGGATCTGGACGGCCGCATCGACGCAGTGCTCGACGGCGGCGCGACCAGCGTAGGCGTCGAATCCACCGTGCTGGAAGTTACAGAAGATGGGATTGTGATCTATCGGCCCGGAGCTATCGACCACGGCTTGCTCAATTCCTTCAACGACGTAGGCAGGGTTCGAAACTATGTTGCGCCAGAGTCTCGCCAGCCCCGTGAAATGCTTCCCTCTCCCGGAGTTGGTCTGCGCCACTACGCACCGCGCGCTCGGCTTGTACTGGTGGGCGGCGTTGAAAAGGAAAAGGCAATCTCTCGACACAGCGGGCGACTGGAGAGCGCGTTGGTTGCAGCAATCGACGAAGCCTGCAATCGGGACGCGACGGTCGGCGTAATGCTGCCCGACGGCTGGGATGCAGGCGCAGCATCGAAGATCTTTCGCTGGGGAGCATGGGGAGATGCAGACGTTCTGGCTCAGCGGTTGTTTGCCGGGCTGCGAGAACTCGACGACGCAAAATCTACGATCATCATTTGCCCTGTGCCGGAGATGAGCGGTCTGGGCGATGCGCTCCGCGACCGCCTCGAAAAAGCAGCGCGCGTGAAATAGATCTGCCACAAAGCAGACTCCTTCGCGAATGTTCCAAATCCACTCCTGCTTATTGATCCGGCAATTAAATACTGCGTGGGTACCCCATCTATTTGTCATTCCGCAGCGAAGCGGAGGAATCTGCTTTTCTCGTCGCAGCACGGTCTGCCCCATTCCCCCAATTGCCCTATGGTAAAATTTTGATAGTTAGCCATCGTGCCCTCAACCTTCTGAAATCAAGAAGAGTGACGGCTCTGTGGGCGGCGCGACAGGCCAATCGATGTGACGTGACGGCACCGTTGCAAGCGAACCGCGAGCCGACAGGCAACCCATCCGGGCAAAGCGCGCAGTCCGTGCGGAGTCATCCGCAAGGCAGTGCAGACAGCGTCCGAGCAAAGAGAGAGAATTATGCCAAAAGAAGGAATTCACCCGAAGTACGAGATCATCAATCTGAAGTGCGCCTGCGGCAACACGTTCGAGACGCGCTCCACTCACCCCGGCGACATCGTCGTTGAAATCTGCGCTGCCTGCCACCCGTTCTTTACCGGCAAGCAGAAGCTGGTCGACACCGCAGGCCGCGTCGAGCGCTTCCGCCGCAAGGTAGCCAAGGCCGACGCCACCAAGGCCGACGCCGCAGCCAAAGTCGAAGCAGCCAAGTAACTTCAACCGCTGTCACGCGAAGGGCCTCCGTCAATGCGGAGGCCCTTCTGCTTAGTAAGTCCAGATCCGAAGATGAAGAAGCGCTATACGCTCGAACAAAAGACGTGGGACTCGCCGGTGGCCTATGCGATGCCTGAGCACAGCCGCGTCCCGGCCAGCTTTACCGTGGGCAACGTCCGCATCGCGCCCGCGACCGTTCTCGCGCCGATGGCTGGCGTCACCGACACCGTCTTCCGCCGCTTCATCAAGAACGCCAGCGTCTTTGCCACAGATTTGCATCCTTCTTCTTCGGATCAAAAGCGCTCCTCTGTGGATCAGTCCCACGCAGATCAATCTTCTTTGTCATTCCGCAGCGTAGCGGAGGAATCTGCTTCCCTCGGTAGCCAGGTTGAAGCCGCCACGACAAATCAGCAATCCGGCTGCGGTCTCATCATGACCGAGTTCACCTCAGCCGACGGGCTCTCCCGTACCCGCGAGGCCAAGCGCAAGCGCTACCTCACCTACTACGACGACGAGCATCCAATCTCGGCGCAACTCTTCGGATCGAAGCCGGAGAGCCTTGCCGAGTCCGCCCGCATCATCGAGGACGCGGGCTTCGATCTGGTCGACCTGAATCTGGGCTGTCCGGCCAAGCGCGTCGTCAGTTGCAACGGCGGCAGCGGCCTGCTGCGCGATCTGCCTCTGATCGAGACAATCTTCAAGGCGGTGCGCGCGGCGGTGTCGATTCCGTTTACCGTCAAGTTCCGCATGGGCTGGAGCGACGCACACATCGTCTGCGTCGAGTTGGCGCGCATGGCCGAAGACTGCGGCCTCAACGCCGTCGCCCTGCACGCGCGCACTCGCGAGGACGGTTACACCGGGCAGGCGCGCTGGGAGTACATCGCCGCAGTCAAGGACGCCGTGCGCATTCCCGTGATCGGCAACGGCGACATTCGCACACCAGAGGACGCCGCTGCAATGGTCGAGGCTACCAACTGCGACGCCGTGATGATTGGCCGCGCCGCTCCGGCAAATCCGTGGATCTTCCGCCAGATTGCGCAGTACACGGCCAGCAAAGAGGCGACTGGGGTCGGCACTTACGACGTTCCGACAGACGCGGATCGCTATCGCATGATCCGCACCTACTTCCAGATGCTCGTAGATGAAATAGCTCTTGAAGAGGCCGCCGAGGCTACGCGCGCCGAGGCCATCATCGCCTCCGGCCAGGTCGCGCGCGAACAGCGCCATCGCGATGCCGTGGGTAAGATGAAGCAGTTCGCAGCATGGTTCACCCACGGCGTTCCCAACGGAGGTGCGCTGCGCAAGTCGATCTTCGAAGCCAAGTCCGGCAAGGCCGTTCTCGGCGCAGTCGAAGCCTTCTTCTCAGGCCGCGCCGAGGCGATTGCCGTCTAGCTGAAGCGGAACCCCGAAAAAACTTACGCGACCGCCTATAATCAGTTTCACCTGCAATCCATGGCACTGAGGGAGATTGACGCGATGGGCACGAGTACAAGCCGAAGGAAGATCATCACAATTGTCTTCGGCTCGGTCGCGCTGGTGCTGGTGAGCGCCTTCATTGCGCTAAATGCCTTCTCGCTGAAGTTCCTGAGCCCTGCCACTACCGGCCAGATCGTCACTTTTACCGGACTTTCTGCGCTGGCGTTTCTGATCTTCGTTGCGGTGCTGGTGCTGCTGGTGCGCAACGTGTTGCGGCTGTACGCCGACCAGCGCAGCAGCGTGATGGGGACGCGTCTGCGCACACGCATGTTGTGGGGAGCGGTGCTGGTCTCGCTGATTCCGCTGGTCTTCATGTTCCTGTTCAGCTACTGGCTGATGAACCGCGCGGTAGATCGCTGGTTCTCGCAGCCGGTGACGGAGCTACGCGACGACTCGAACCACATGGCTCTGCAACTGGCGCAGTACACCTCGGCGAACGCTCGCGCTGAGGCGGAGTCGATTGCGGCGTCGCTGCCCACGGCGGACGGCAGTGCGCAGGCACACGCGACGAAGGCGGCAAAGACCTCAACGCACCCCGTCGCCGCAAAGACTGGGCCGGAGATCGCCGATGGCGACTCGATCAGCCACGTCCTGCGCCAGCACGAGATCACGCTTCAGAACGGATTTGTTGCGGTCTATCGCGACGGCCGCGCCATTGCCACGCTGCACATGCCACGGCGCAACGCCGCTCCCGCAAAGATCAAGCCCTGGCTGGCGAATCAGGACTCCAGCGATGAGGATAGCGATAGCAACGCCGACACGCAGGCTCGGCACGGGACGAACGAAGATACGGTGATGGATGAGTCGATCGACTCTGCTGTTCTGACCGCGGCACAGCGCAATGATCTTCCCATCTTCTCGCAGGGCGATACCGACTACGCGCTGGGCATCGCGGGTGTAAAGCATGGCGGCGTGGTGGTGGTGGGCATTCCCACGCCGTATGGGATGTCTGCCACCATGAGCGACCTGCAAAAGGCGGTCGACGTTTATTGGAGCATTCATCGCAGCCAGCGACAGGTGCGCAATCTCTACATGCTGCTGCTGTTGATGATGACTTGCCTTGCGCTGTTTGCATGTAGCTGGCTGGCGCTGCACCTGTCCAAACAGGTGACTAAACCGGTGGAGGCGCTGGCCGATGCGATGGAGGCCATCGCCGCCGGAGACTATGCGCATCGCGTGGGCGAGAGCGCAACCGAAGAGCTGGGCGAACTGGTGCGCAGCTTCAACGATATGGCCGCCGATCTGGAGGGAAGTCGTCACGCGGTGGAGATCTCCACGCTGCAACTGTCGACCGCCAACGCCACTCTGGAGGCGCGTCGCAGCGAGTTGGAGACGATGCTGGAGGCGATCCCCAACGGCGTGGCGACGCTGGATACTGATCGCTGCGTGGTGTTGGCCAATCGCGCACTGACCGAGATGCTCGACCCCGGCGGACAGACGCCGTTTATCGGCACAGCGATTGAGTCGATCTTTCCCGCTGAGGTGATGGAGACGCTCGACCATCTGCTGCGGCGCAGCCATCGCATGGGCTCGGCCTCGGGCGAGTTGGAGATGGCGGTGGCTGGCGGCAGCACGATGCATCTGCTGGCTACGGTTGCGCTGCTTGAGACGGGAAGCGGCGACGAACGAGTTCATCGCGGCTATGTGCTGGTGCTGGAGAATGCGACTGAGCTGCTGCATGCGCAGAAGCAGTCTGCGTGGAAGGAGGTGGCGCGACGCGTGGCGCACGAGATCAAGAATCCGCTGACCCCGATCTCGCTCTCCGCCGAACAGATTCTGCGCCACATCGACCGGCTTGGCGCGACTCTGCAAGACGCGCAGATCGAGTCGCCCTCGATTGCCGTGATCCGCCGATCCAGCGAGGTGATTACGTCGGCGGTGGGAAGCATGCGCTCGCTGGTCGACCAGTTCTCCGCGCTGGCCGAGTTCCCCACCGCGCAGCCGCGCCCCGCAGAGATCAACCCCATCGTCGAAAACTCGCTCGCGCTCTTTGCCGGTCGCCTGCAAAACATCCGCGTCATCACGCGTCTGGCTCCCGATCTTCCGCTGGTTCTCGCCGACCCCGAGGCGACCAAACGCGCGCTGGGCAACCTGATCGACAACGCCGCCGAAGCCATGCAACAGAGCCTGTTACGCGAGTTGCGCGTGACCACCGCATTACTGCCCAGCGGAATGGTCGAGCTTACTGTCTCCGACACCGGCTCCGGCCTGACCGACGAGATGCGCGAGCGGCTCTTTCTGCCCTATTTCTCTACCAAGCAGCGCGGCACGGGCCTCGGTCTGGCCATTGCGGCGAAGATCATTCAGGAACACAAGGGAACGATTCGCGCTGAGAAGAATCACCCCGTCGGAGCGAAGTTCATCATTGAGCTGCGCCCCATAACCATGGACAGCGATCCAACCCTCGAACCCACTGGTCTGCGGCCTGTACCCATATCGCCGCCCAACGCATAGAGCATTTTCATCAACAGTGTAAAGTGTAGCGATACGAGCAAAATGCGGAGATTCTTCGCTACGCTCAGAATGACAATTCATTTATGGTCTACAGTAATTCGAGAAATGCTCTAACCACTCGAACCTCGGACCTCGGACCTAATTTATGAATCATGTACTGATCGTTGACGACGAAGCTGATATTCGCAATTCGCTGGAGAGCATCCTCACCGACGAGGGCTACTTGGTCACCACCGCCGCAAGCGCGGGCGAGGCGTTGACGCTGTTGGCCGACGCCATCTATGACGTGGTTCTGCTGGACATCTGGCTGCCCGATCGCGACGGTCTGGACACGCTCGGCGACATTCGCCAGATGGACTCCGCGCATCTGCCCGAGGTCATCATCATCAGCGGCCATGGGACGATTGAGGCCGCGGTGCGCGCCACCAAGCTGGGCGCGTATGACTTTCTGGAAAAGCCGCTCTCGCTCGACCGCACGCTCATCGTGCTGAAGAACGCGATCAACGCGCGGCAACTGCGCGAGGACAATCAGGAGTTCGTGCGCCAGCTCAGCTTCCGCGTCGGCGTCACCGGCAACAGCGTTCCGATGAAGGCGCTGCGCCAGCAGATCAAGCTGATGGCTCCCACCAACGGACGCGTGCTCATCTATGGCGAGAGCGGCACCGGCAAGGAACTCATCGGACGCGCCATGCATGCCGAGAGCCTGCGCAAGGATCGCGTCTTCGTCGAGCTGAACTGCGCCGCCATTCCCGAGGATCACATCGAGACCGAACTCTTCGGCTATCGCCGCGGAGCGATTCCCGCCGGATCGCTCGGCAACGGCGCACCGCTGGAGAAGCGCGGGACATTTGAGCGCGCCGACGGCGGTACGCTCTTCCTCGACGAGGTTGGCGACATGAGCCTGAAGACGCAGGCCAAGGTTCTGCGCGCGCTCGACGAGCAGAGCTTTCTGCCCGTCGGCGCGACCCACCCCATCCACGTCGATGTGCGCGTTATAGCCGCAACCAACAAGGATCTGGAAGAGGAGATCGCGCGCGGCAACTTTCGCGAAGACCTCTTCTACCGGCTCAACGTCATTCCGTTCTACGTTCCGCCACTGCGCGAGCGCAAGGAAGACATTCCGCTGCTGGTCAAGGAGTTCCTGCAAGAGTTCGGTCAGCAGTACGGTCGTCCGCATGTGGAGATGCATCCCGACGCGCTGGACGCGCTGCGCCAGTACCACTGGCCGGGAAACGTTCGCGAACTGCGCAATCTGGTCGAGCGCGTGCTCATCCTGAACCCGAAGGCGCAGCGCATCGAGCGCAAACACCTGCCCATGCTGGTCGCGCGCGAACCGGCCCGCGATGGGGGGAAGTCTGGAGCGCGCAGCGACGATTTCTCCACCCTGCAAGAGGCTCGCGAGGCGTATGAGCGCGACTACATTCTGAAGAAGCTCGACGAGTGCAGCGGCAACGTAACCCGCGCCGCCGAAGCTCTCGGCCTGGAACGCAGCCACCTCTACCGCAAGATGAAGGCCCTCGGCGTCAATGTGAAGGAATAGCTTGCTCGGATAATCCAGCCTTGATTTGCCGTAGATTTTCATCTGTCGCAGCAATCACTCCGCAGTCGTGAGTCAGGATGAAGTAGCCGCGCTGCGCATCGCCGGTTGCATTCGCATACAGAACGATGAGCTTGCTGCCCACCGGCGGGGTCTGAAGAGGTTGATCGGGATAACGGCCCGCAATCAGCTGGCGAGGTTGATCGCGCGGCCAGGCATCGGCCCCCTTCAGCTTGTCCACCAGGCGGATGCTGGGATGCAGCTCCCCGTCGCGGTCACGCTCGATAGAGCTGACCTGAACCACGGCGACCTCTTCTGCGGCGCGCGTCAACTCCTCCGGCGAATACGTGCAATGTTGCAGGCGTCGAGTATTCTCGCGCTCTACCACGTATCGACTCCAGGCCGCGGGCATCAGATCGCGCGGTACCGTACACGGCGTCCAGCGGGTCATGCAGGAGAGATCGAAGCTCATCAGCCAGTTCAGGTCGCCTCGCTTCGTCGCTGCCGTGAACTCCGTGATGAAGCCCATACATCCCTCGCATCCACCCGGTCTCCCCACCCAATAGTCAGGATGCGGGGCAAGTTGACTCGGCCAATAGACAGTACTGTTCGGCTGAGACGACGAGTGCGCAGTTGCGACCAGATCGTACTGCCAGTTCTTGTACTCCATGTATCCCTGCTCTGGAGTATCTGTCCAGTGCGGATCATCTTTCGTCCAGCCTGGGCCATAGCCCTTGGGAACATTGGTATAAACCGAGAACCAGATTCCAGCTACACGATCATTGTGAATCGAGATCGATGCTCTGACGATGGGTAGATTTGCATGGAACAACTTGAGCAGATGCATGATCGGCGGGTCAGGGTTGCAGGGTGCCCCGGAGAGATTGGCCAGCCAAGCAACACCGGGTAAGAACCTATCCACCATCGCAATCGAGTACTCGCAGCTCTGGGCATCACATCGTCCGTCGTAGCTGCCCCACGCGCCCCACTGGGTCATCAGTCGCTGCGCATCGCTCCAAGTACTCTTGTCCAGTTGCAGAGCTTGCATCTGGGCGAGCAGCCGCTCCGCGCGATGGCGCTCGACCCGTTGCCCGACCTGAATCACGACGAACAGAGCCCCCACTGCAATGGCTAGACTTAAAGCCAGTCCCACGATCCAACGCCGCGCTCGTCCTATTTTCTGCATGAAGACTTATACCACTGCTTACATGCATCCGACACCCTGACTCCTTAACGTTGACGCTTCGGCGTCAACGTTAAGGAGTAGGTTCACTGAGTCGGGAGGCTTGCGATTATTCAGGACGGGATCGGCCTGAGAGAAGGTTGCGCTGTATTCATCGCCTGCGGCGCGGTATTCTTAGCCTAATGGCGAAGACACCTTATCCGCAGACGGATCGCGAGTTGATTCGACGCATTGAACGTTCGTCGGGCCATCGCGCTGGGTACAAGCAGTTGATTCGCGAGCTGGGACTGGGCGGAGGGCGCGAGCGGCGTCTTCTGCTGGAGCAGTTGGCGCGAATTACGGCGCGTGGCGAACTGGTGAAGACCGAGTTCGAGATGTGGGCACTACCGCAGGCGACCTTCGACAAGACGGCGCGAACGCCGCGCAATGCCGCGCTGCCGCAGGAGATGCGCGCGACACGCGACAGGCTGGTGGCTGGGAAACTGGATCTGCACCGCGATGGCTACGGCTTTGTGCGTCCCAATGGCAGCAGCAATCGCGACGACGATCTCTTCATTCCTCCGAACGAGATGAACGGCGCGATGCAGGGCGACGAGGTTCTGGTGGACGAGGCTCCGCCGGGACGCGATGGGCGGCGTTCGGGGCGGGTTGTGCGGGTGTTGACGCGGCGAAATCCGACCGTCGTGGGCATCTTTCACTATGCGCGGGCGCGGCGCAGCAGAGGCGCGTGGGACGACGTTCCAATCGCCAATGGAAATTATGTAACGCCGCTGGATGAGCGGATGTCGGGCGCGGCGGGAGGCGGAGCGATCCTGATCCCCGACGGCGCAGAGACACCGACTATTCTGCTGGACACGCCCAATCGCGTACTGGGCGAAGAGGCGAAGCGCCAGCAGCGCAAGTGGGTTGCGGAGGAAGAGGGGCCGAACCACACGCCGCTGGAGGGGCTTGCCGTCGATGTGGAGATCACCGACTTTCCCGCGCCGGGCAGACCTGCGCGCGGACGCGTGATCGAGGTTCTGGGGCCGCCCGACGCCTTCGGCGTGGATGTGGAGATCGTGATTCGCAAGCACCACTTGCCGCACGTCTTTCCCGCGAATGTGCTTGCAGAGGCGACTGAGGCAGCGTCATGGACTGTGGAGGCGGAAGAGAAGCAGATTCCTCCGCTTCGCTACGGAATGACAATCCAAGAGGGAACGATAAACAATCGCCGCGATTTTCGCGGGCTTCCCATCGTCACCATCGACGGCGAGACGGCGCGCGACTTCGACGACGCCGTGCTGGTCAAGCCGCTGGACAACGGAAATTGGCAGCTACAGGTTCACATCGCCGACGTGAGCCACTACGTCCGTCCGGGAACGGCGCTCGATCTGGAAGCGCGTCTGCGCGCCACCAGCGTCTACTTCCCGGATCGCGCGGTGCCGATGCTTCCGCCGCAGCTCTCCAGCGGAATGTGCAGCCTGCGCCCGGACGAGGATCGGCTGGTGCTGAGCTGCCTGATGGAGATCGACGCGCACGGCGAGGTGCTGGGCTACGAGATCTGCGAGGGAATCATCCGCAGCGCAAAACGAATGACCTACACCCAGGTGCAGGCGATTCTGAACAGCGCGACGGATGCGGCGACCGATGTGGATCGGGCCGTGCGCGAGGATTTTGTCGATCTGAGTTCGCATATTGATGCGATGTACAAGCTGGCTCTGAAGCTGAATGCGAAGCGACATCGTCGCGGGTCGATTGACTTCGATCTGCCGGAGCCGGTCATCGCGTTCGATCCCGAGGGCAACATGGAGTCGATCGTGCGCTCGGAGCGCGGATGGGCGCATCGCTTGATCGAGGAGTTTATGCTCTCGGCCAACGAGTGCGTGGCAACGTGGATCGAGTCGCAGCAGATTCCCGGCATCTATCGCATCCACGAGCGGCCCGACCCGAAGCGCATTCTCGACTTCGAGGAGACGGCCAGCGGTTTTGGCTACTCGCTGGGATTCTCCAGCCTGCCGGTGAAGCAGGTAACGATGAAGTCTGACCGGCGCGACGCACGGCGCAGCGCGGGCGGCGGCGGGCGCGGACATCAGGCGAAGACGCACGAGGTTGCCGAGGAGATTCCCGTGACGCCGCAGATGTATCAGCGGCTAACGGCGAAGATCGCGGGCAAGCCGGAGGAGCGCATCCTGAGCTACCTGATGCTGCGTTCGCTGAAGCAGGCGCGCTACAGCGAGAAGAACGAGGGACACTTCGCGCTGGCCAGTCCTTGCTATACGCACTTCACTTCGCCGATCCGCCGCTACCCGGATCTGATCGTGCATCGCCTGATTCGCGAGTTGATTCGCGCGGGGGCGGACACATACGGCGACGCGATTCTAAGTACAGATCCGCAGCCCTGGAAGCAAACGACGAAGCTGGCGCCGAATGCGGAACGTCGTCCAGATGCCTACGCCTCAGAGCCGATTCCCGAGCCGGAGTTGGCGGCCATTGCAACAGAATCCAGCCAGGCCGAGCGACGCGCCGACGACGCCGAGCGCGAGTTGATGGAGTGGAAGAAGATGCGCTTCATGGAGGATCGCGTCGGCGAAGACTTCGACGGCATCATCCTCTCGTGTACCAAATACGGCTTCTTCGTCGAGTTGGACGACCTCTTCATCGAAGGGCTGGTTCCGATTACCTCGCTGAGCGGCTGGGGATCGGACGAACGCTTCGTCTTCCGCGACACTGACAAGCAGATCGTCAGCACATGGTCGGGTCGCTCGTACAAGATGGGCCAGCGAGTACATGTGCTGCTGGATCGCATCGACCGACAACAGCGTCGGCTACAGTTTGCGCTGGTGCCAGACGCAGAGTCCGACGCGCCGAACTCCGCTCGCAAGAAGAAATCCGCAAAGACGGCGGACAACGCGAGCGAATACTCCAGCCCGAATCGCTCCGGCAAGCCGCGCAATAAGACAAAGTCCAAGGCACGCGTGGGAAAGAAGAAGACGGCGGCGAAGAAGTCCAAAGGCAAACGCAAATAATCCCCGTTACAATCAGAGAAGGTTCAGGAGAGGACACACATGGCGCACATGGTTTTTTGCACAAAGTATAAGGCGGAGATGGAAGGGCTGGACGAGCCGCCATTCGACTCCGACTTCGGACAGAAGATCTACAAGAACGTCTCCAAGCAGGCGTGGGGCGAGTGGGTGGAACGGCAGAAGATGCTCTTGAACGAGTATCGCCTACAGCCGTGGACGCCCGAGGCGCAGAACTTTCTGGTGGAACAGATGAATGGATTCTTCTTTGCCGAGGGCGAGGGCGGCTCGCTGCCGAAGGAATATGTTGCTCCATCACACTAGAAAATTCAGTAATAGAGATGGATCAATTTGTTTGTCATTCCGTAGCGAAGCGAAGGAATCTGCTTTTTCTCGCTCTACGACGGGCTACACTATTACCTGAAATGCACTAAACGTCACGAGCCGCATCGGAAAATCGGCGCGGCTCGTGTACACTTGTAATTGCGGTATACCCCTGCCGTTGCCCGCCTGGGCGACGAGCGTAACAAGTCGGGACGTGGCTCAGCCTGGTAGAGCGCACCCTTGGGGTGGGTGAGGTCGCTAGTTCGAATCTAGTCGTCCCGACCATTTATTTCAATCACTTACACATAGTCGACATGCCTCGTGGGTCCATAAGGCATCCGCAGATTGTCGTGGGGCCAAAGCCGCTCTCATCTGAGGCGATGAGTAAGGCTTCAGTTTAGGTTTATTCGGTGCAAAATGGCGTTGCGTTATAGTCCGTAGCTGCGTTCGGCGACCAGTGTTTCGATATTGGGGTCGGTGTTGCCTGCGGGGGGAAGAATTAGCGGTGCGGCAAAGCCATAGAGTGCTACGGCTACGTAGCCCAGCAGTGGCAAGCAGTATGCGGTTGCCAGTCCGTGGCCGCGCGCCAGATATCCGGAGAGCGGAGGAAAGATTGCTCCGCCGAGGATCGCCATGACGATCAGGCTGCCGCCCAGTTTGGTGTTGGGGCCGAGTCCTTTGACGCCCAGCGCGAAGATGGTGGGGAACATGATCGACATGAAGAAGCTGGTGGCCAGAATCGCCCAGGTGCCTACGATTCCGGGTCTCGTAATACCGACCGCTAGCAACGCTATGTTGATGACGGCGTAGACAGCCATCATCTTGGACGCCGAGACGAGCTTCATCAGCGAGGTGGAGACGATGCGGCCCACGGCCAAGGCTACCAACGATCCGGTGAGGAAGTATCCGGCCTCGCGTTCGGTGACGACGGTGTACGCCTTGACGTAAGGGATGAAGGTACTCCAGGTGGTTACTTGCGCTCCGACGTAGAAGAACTGGGTTACGACGGCGAAGAGTAGATGCGGGTAGTGCAGGAGCGCACGGAAGCTGCCACGGTCTCCACCCTCGCCCTCGTGCTCGGCGTGGAACGCGGGGAACTTGATGCGCGAGATGACTACAGCCAGGGCGAGGACGATCAAGCCAAGAGCTACATAAGTGGGCACGACGCGCAGGATCTCTGTATGCAGGTAGGCGGAGTAGGTTCCGGCGGCCTTCATTGCGGCGACCTCAGGGGCCTTCTTTTCCACGCCGGAGAAGATGAACCAAGTGCCGATCAGTACGCCCGTGATGGTTCCCGGAGGGTTGAGGGCTTGGGCAAAGTTGAGCCTCTGCTCGCTGGTCTCTGCCGGACCAAACTGCGCCATGAAGGGATTGCAGGCCGTCTCCAGAATCGACGAGCCGCAACCGACGACGAATAGCGCGAGCAGAAAGGGCAGGTACTGGCCAACAACGCCCGCTGGCCAGAAGAGCAGTGTGCCCACGCCGAAGACCGACAAGCCGATCAGGATGCCGGTCTTGTAGCCGAAGCGGCGCATAATCAGAGCCGCAGGAATCGCCATTGTGCCATAGGCCAGGAAGACCGCCGTCTGCACTAGCTGCGCCTGTAGCAGGGATAGCTCAAACGACTTCTTGAACTGCTGCACCAGAATGTCGGTAAGGTTGTTGGACATTCCCCAGAGGAAGAAGATCGCCGTTACCAACACAAAGGGCAGCATCTGCCCAACGGGAAATACTGTGGCGTTGCTCTTCCAATCAGCCTTATGTGCTGCTGCGTTGTTTTCTGTTGATGTCAAAGCTGGCATCTCCATGCTCCTGAATTCTCTCTAGCCTCCGAAGCCTTCATTGCCTGACGTAGGCGATCTTCCGCAGCGGCGTTCCAGTAGCCGCAGTCGAGTTCGAAGAAGACTGTGGTGTAGGGAATCGTCATCTTTGTTTTGATGATCAGGATGCGGAAGACCTCGGCGGAGTGATCGAGTTTGGCGATGATCTGTTCATGCTCCAGAGCTTTTCTGTTGGAGCCGTCGAGCATTGAATCGAGGTTATGGCGATAGGTTGATACGCCAGATGCATCGTTCTCGACTACATAGTCCAGCTCTCGATCTATATATATGTTTGCCCGAATATGTGCGTGGGCAGTAATCGCGGCCAGCGTCTTCTGCACTACAACGAGTTGATCTTCGTTCGCTAGAATCGTCTCGATGCCAGGCTTTGATTGAGCCGGATAAGCCGCGTCGGCGATCACGACCCAGTTGCGATGGCCGTAGAGTGGCAAGAGAGAGAGCAATCGCTGCTCCCAATTCTGCGCGCTCGAAGATGCTTGATCGGTCATGAGTCCCTTTCAACTGAATTCACGGTTTGCCTGCGTTCACAAAGAATCAGTGCCCAACTGCTCTACGACAGCTCTTCATCGGCGCAGACGGCCACTTTTCCGCACTTGCCGGAGGCCATCAGGGCATAGGCCTCGCTGGCTCGCTCCAGCGGAAAGCGGTGAGTAATAATCTCGGCGGGATGCAGATTCCAGCGCACCAGCCTTTCAACGAGTTCTTCCATCAACCAGGTGGATGTAACCCACGATCCGTACAGCGTCTTCTGGTCGTGAATCATGTCTGGCGAAGGATTGATGTTGACCGTTCCGCCCTCGCCGATGAAGACGATCTTTCCCCATTTTCGTGTGGCGCGAATCGCCGTTGCTCGCGCCAGATCGTGGGCCGAGCAGTCCACTGCACGCTCTACGCCGTAGCCTCCGGTCAGTTCTCTGACCTGCGCAACATTGTCTGGCCCTGAGGTCAGAACCGCGTCGCATAGTCCCATGTCGAGGGCGATCTTCATGCGCTCTGCGACCACGTCGATGCCGATGATCTTGTTTGCACCGAGCTTGCGGCTCAACGCCGCCGCAGCCAGTCCGACTGGTCCCAGACCAGTGATGAGCACGGCATGATTGCCATTGATGCCGATCTTCTCCAGCCCCTCGTAGACGGTTCCAAAGCCGCAGGCTACCTGCGCTCCATCCGCATAGGAGAGTTCGTCGGGAAGCGAGATGAGGTCTTTTTCTTCGGCCACCATATACTCGGCCATGCCGCCATCACGCTGCCATCCGTAGGCGCGGCGATACTTCTCGCTGGTGCAGGAGATCATGTAGCCGCGACGGCAATCGTTGCACACGCCGCAGCCGGAGATATGGTAGACAAGCACGCGATCGCCGGTCTTGAAGCGGCGACACCCCTCGCCCGTAGCGACGATCTGTCCGCTGGGTTCGTGGCCGGCGATCACGCCCTGATAGCCCTCAGGCCCTTTGCCCAGATGCTCGTGATAGATGCAGCGAATATCCGAACCGCAGATCGTCGAAGCCTTCACCCGCAACAGAACTTCCCCATGTCCCGGAACCGGAACCGGAACCGTACGCATCTCAACTGTGCTGTCTCCAGGCAGGAATGCAGCAGTCATCTCCGTCTTCATCGTTTTACTCTCCATCCTCTGTGTTGCATTGATCGATTCGTGAGGGATCGCTAGCGTCGAATAAAGCCGACGAGTAACTATGCCGAAGTGATCTCTCCGTGAATATCCCACAGGTCTTCCCAACTCTGCCCGTCCTTCCACAAGAAGACCTGCCCCTTGATCAGACGGCAGTTACGGTCGAGGCCTTTGATGGCCTGCATCTCTTCGTCGCTGAGCGGATCTTCTGTAACGCCTGCCAGATTGGCTCGGTAGTTGTGGATGGAAAACGGAATCGGAGTCTGTCCACGCTGCACCGCCCACTTGATGCAGATCACGGCGGGATGCACTCCATGCCGCTGTGCAATCTTCACGATGACGGGATCGTCGGTCGGCGTAGTGTCCTCCGGCGTGCGATCGCGCTCTGGGCGTCCCGGCGAACCGATGGGGCAATAGCCGATGGGCTGAATGTTGTTATCGACGACAAACTGGAACAGCTCTGGCTGCTGAAAGTGTGGGTGCAACTCCATCTCATTCACCGCAGGCTTGATGCGCGCATCCCGCAACACCAGCTTGAGCTTGGGGATGGTCATGTTGGAGGTACCGATGTTCCGCACCAGACCCAGATCGACCAGCTTCTCCATCTTGCGCCACGTCTTCATATAGTTCTCGTGGATGTAGGGCCTGGCATCCGGGCTGCGAGAGGTTACATCGCATCCCGAAGGATGAAAGTTTGGAAACGGCCAATGAATCAGATACAGATCGAGATACTCCAGGCGAAGGTCGGCCAGCGACTTGCGACAGGAGGCAATCACGTCGCCCTCTGCGTGCTTGTCGTTCCATAGCTTGGACGTAACCCAGATCTCCTCGCGCTTGACGCCACTGCGTAGAACGGATTGCAGCGCCTCGCCTACCTCGGGTTCATTGCCGTAGACCGATGCGCAGTCGAAGTGCCGGTAACCGACCTCCGCTGCTCCTTTTACCGCCTCGGCGACCTGTGCAGGAGTGACATGGTCGGAGCCGAACGTACCCAGACCAACTGCGGGCATCGTCGAACCTGTGTACAGCCGTCGCTGTGGAACTGTTGCCGGATCAATGGCGGTGCTTGCCCTCTCGTATGCCTGACTCACGCTGATTCCTCACATAAAGTAAACGATAACTTAGACACACGAAGCATACTTTCGCAGACCTGCACTGTCAACTCCGAATGTTTTCCATGAGCAGAGTTAGCGGTTAAGCTATTCCGCCTCAGATCGTAAGCCTGACTCTTCCACTTGTGAAGCGTCAGGTTTTGGTTGCATACTGAGCAGAGTTCATCCTTGCAATTCGGAGAAATAGGCTAGATTTGCTCAGCAGCAACCAGAAGAGACAGAAGAGTCGCAAGAACACACCGGTGCGCATGAAGGACATTGCGCAAGATCTTGGCCTGTCGACGGTCACCATCTCGAAGGTTCTGCGCGGCCACTCGGACATTGGCGAAGAGACGCGCAAGCGAGTTCTCAAGCGCATGGAAGAGCTGCACTATCAGCCGAACTTCGCAGCCCGCGCGCTGATTACTGGCCGGTCTTGGACCGTTGGGCTGGTGGTTCCCGATCTGCTTCATCCCTTCTATGCACAGATTGCCAAAGCCATCTCGGCCGAGATCAGAGGGCAAGGCTACAGCCTGATTATTACCTCGTCGGAGGAAGATCCAGAGTTGGAGCGGCAGGAGATTGAACAGCTTTTGGCGCGACGTGTGGACGTACTTATGATTGCCTCGGCGCAATGGACGGTGGAGAGCTTTCGCCGTATCGAGGAGCAAAGGACGCCATACATCCTGATCGACCGCCAGTTTGCAGGTCTGCCGGCAAATTTTGTGGGCGTCGACGATGAGGCCGTCGGCTTGATGGGAACCAATCATCTGATCGAGCAGGGATGCCGCAGAATCGCGCACATTCGCGGTCCGCAGACCAGCACTGCGCTCGGAAGACTAGAGGGATACAAGCAAGCTCTGGCCGCAGAAGGGTTGCCCCCTAGGCCTGAGCTCATTCTTCCCATCGGTCTCTCCGGCGATGATTGCGGCGAACCAGGGGGCTATGAGGCGACCAGAAAGCTGTTACAGGCCAAGCCTCAGCCGGATGGAATCTTCTGCTACAACGATCCGGTTGCGATGGGAGCCATGCGCGCGATCCTCGATGCGGGACTGCGCATTCCAGAGGATGTCGCCGTCGTTGGATGCGGCAATCTGCACTACTCGGATTTCCTGCGCGTTGCGCTCACTTCTATCGATCAGCAAAGCGCCGAGATCGGCAAACAGGCTGCTCTGTTGGCTCTTTCTCTGGTCAATGCAAAGGAGACTGTGCGCCCAAGCGTTAAACTGCTTAGCCCCGAGTTGATCGTCCGCGCCTCCACGCTACGCAGCAAAGCAGCCCAACCACAGGGCAAGACGAAGCGATCAGCCCAGAGCGAAGCAAAGCGAACAACTCGTAGATAGCGTCTGGCATAGACACAATCTGCGGCCTGTTCTATGCCCCAGCTCCACGACGAACAGATAACATCGCAATTAGAGCATTTTTACTATTGCTATAGAGGGATGAGAATTGTCATCCCGAGCGAACGCATCCTACCAATATTGTCATCCTGAGCGAGCGCAATGCGCGAGTCGAAGGATCCACGTTTTTCTTCGCGCAACTACGCTCCACGCCATTAGTGAAAATGCTTTAGCTGCGTCATCTGTTAGCACATCCCTGCCTCCGCCAGCTTCTGGCCTCTGCGAATGTGGCTGAACCTGCATTGGTTATCGATAAAGTTAGCGTTTACTTGCAAGAAAATGCTATGATTCGCAAAATTATTTCACTACGGAAACTGGGTCGCTATGCCGCGAAATACTCCTTCCATCCCGATAAGCCTTTCGATTCTTGGTCTTGCCATGTGCGCGGCTCTTGCGGGATGCAGTAGTAGCTCCAGCGTCGCGTCCTCCTCGGCACCCACAGCTGCGGCTTCTGCCTCGCTGAGCGCCATCACGCTGACCTTCAGCGCCCAGCCGGTTGGGACCACCAGCGTGGCGCAGACGATCACGCTGACCAACTCTGGTGCGGCACTGCTAACCCTCGGCAGCAGCGCGCTCACTGGCACCAACGCCGCCGAGTTCAGCGCAATCAACAACTGTGCCGCCAGCCTCGCCGTCGCCGCCAGTTGCACCATCAGCGTTACGTTTACCCCAACCGCATCGGGTTCCGCCGCCGCCGCCGTCAGCATTGTGAACAATGCTACCGACTCGCCGCAGACCGTCGCTCTCAGCGGAACAGGAACCGTGCCCACGCTCTCTCTTAGCGCCACATTTCTCACCTTCCCCGCGCAGTCAATCGGCACCACCAGCGCCATGCAGACCATTACGCTGACCAACTCCGGCGCGGCTCCGCTCACTCTGACCAGCATCGGGATTACCGGCACAAACTCGGCCGAGTTCAGCGAAACATCCACCTGCACCAACACGCTTGCAGCCTCGGCCAGTTGCAGCATCATCGTCAGCTTCGCCCCGACCGCCTCTGGCTCCGCTGTAGCCTCCATCAGCATTGCAGACAATGCGAGCGGCTCGCCGCAGAGCGTTCCTCTCGCCGGATCGGGAGCCGTGCCCGTCGCATCGCCCTCCCCGACGACTCTGACCTTCGCCTCGCAGCCAGTCGGCGTTACCAGCGCGGCGCAGACGATCACGCTGACCAACTCCGGCGCGGCACCACTCACGCTCAGTAGCATCACTCTGACTGGAACCAACGCCGCCGAGTTCACTCAAGCGAACAATTGCCCGGCGACTCTGGCCGTCTCGGCCAATTGCACGATCACGATCGCCTTCACGGCAACCACCGCCGGCTCGGCTTCTGCCTCGATCAGCATCACGGACAACGCCACGGGTTCTCCGCAGAGCGTTGCACTGACTGGCACAACCACGACCGTCCTCTCTCTCACCAAAGTCAGCTCAACCGAGTGGGACATTGCGAACGGCGCTCTGGCCTTTCAGTTCAATCCCACCAACTTCAGTATTGCCAATCTCAAGGTCACTCTAAACGGCGTTACAACGAACTTTCTCGACGCCACGTCCGGGAGCCCGGTCGGCTACTCCCCCTTCGGGCACACCATCGGCCTCTACAACCTCTACTCCGAGACCGGATCTACCGCCACCGGGGCCACCACCGCCAACTACGTGCAGACGGCCAACTACATCGACGTATGGACGGCGAAGGCCAACATCGTCGGCACCGATCCGCTCGCCGTCGAGAATCACTGGATTATCCGCCTGGGCGATCCCGGCCTGCATTTCTATCAGGTGCTGCGCCACACCGCCGCCGATGGAGTGACCAGCTTTGGCGCGGCCACAACCAACTTCTTTCCCTCGTTGAACGCCATCGCCCAGGCCGATGGATCGACCCTCTACTACGCCTACAACATTGGCCCCAACAACCCTGGGGTCACCAATGAAGGCTTCCCGCCCTACGCCTTCACTCAATCCATCCTTGCCACCGGCCCCGGTCGCCAGGTGCAGGCCGAGACCGTCGACTATACCGCGACCGCCCTAGGAACCCATCTCGCCTCGCCTGGACTCGACCGCGAGTTCATCACCAAGTACAACTACTCGACCTACGAGCAGTACCACGTCGCTCATGGTGCCGTCGGCGCGCAGAACGCTTTCTGGTGGGTCGTCCCCAGCCACGAGACGATGATCGGCGGGCCGACCAAACAGTACCTCACCACCGTCCAGCTTGAATACGAGTCGGCCCATCTGGGTGGCACCAACGTCGCTTGGACTGCGGGCGAGGTCAATACCCGCCTCTTCGGCCCCTACTACCTGCACTTCAACGCCTTCAACGCGGTCAATACCACCAATGATTCGCTCTACGCCGAGGCCGCCTCCACCCAGGCTGGCTGCCTGTCGTTCTACGACTCCGAGTTGACGCTAATCAACAGCGGCTACACTCCAAGCTCCGGTCGAGGAACCCTACAGGCCACCATCACATCCACTGGCTGGAGTTCCACCCCCACCAACAACGTCGTTATGCTGACGGACAACAACACCTACTTTCAGGAGTCGTCCAACGGCTATCAGTACTGGGGCTATGCCGATGCCAACGGCAACGTCACCATTCCCAACGTTGTACCGGGAACCTATCGACTGAGTTCCTACATCCTCGGCCAGTGGGGCCTATACCATCAAGACAACGTTGTCATTGGCAGCGGGACGACGACCCTGACCGGCCTCACCTTCCAGCCGCGCAACTTCTCCACTCAGCCGCCGATCTGGCAGATCGGCACACCCGATCGCTCCGCCCACGAGTTTATGAACGGCCACGACGCCAGCGGTCGCGATGTGCGCGATTATCTGGCCATTGGAAACTACTGGCAACTTCTTACGTCCAATAGCGGCAAGGTCGTCTACACAGTCGGCACATCGGACATCAACACCAGTTGGCCCTTCATCCAATATAAGAACTTCAATCCCAACCTCTACGCCGGCATCTACAACTCATCCGACACGACCGACGACGGCTACAAGTACATCACCCCGGCGTACGTTACCGCCGCCGCTGCTGCCGCCGGAACCACCACCGCCCTCTACGGCGGCCAGAACTGGGAGATTCACTTCACCACCACTGCGGCCCAGCTCGCCCAAGGGCCGTACGTCCTTATCTCCATCAACATGGCCGCTACCGACTACGGCAGTCTTCAGGTGCGCCTCAATGGTAAGCATAAGAACTACCTACTCTGGTATCCGCTGCTGACCAGCGATCCCGACGTGCGCAGCGGCGTGGCGGGCTACAACAACTACGTCGTCTTCCAGTTCAACACCACCGATCTCAACGCCGCAGGATCGGACAACGCCTTAACTCTCTACAACACCGGAGCCTATATGTACGACGCTCTCAAGATGGAGATTGGTCCCAACTCGGCCAATCCCGCCACCACGGGCTGGCCGGAGTACGACTGGATGTACTATAACGCCTCTGACAACTACACCCAGCAATCGGCCTCCGCCCCCTAACAGCCCGTGGTGAAAGTCAAGTTTTGAAAGGGCACGGCTTCAGCCGTGCCGTAACTGGTGCAAAATTAACGCGGGCTTTAGCCCCTGTGGGAAATTCCCAGGCAGTTTGGACTTTTACCACGGACTGCTAAACCTACGGTAAGGCTGAGGAATCTCTGCACAGGTTATTTGTGCAGAGACGGCTGAAGAGCGCATGAAATCTCGATTTCCTCGAAGAGCAAAACCAACATAATCTACAGACAATGTAGAGTGAGGTATCGAGTTTCAGTTCCTTCTTGTCGATAGCAATCAGAATGTAAGTGTAAGCGTTTCCGCATACCGGGCAGGATCTGACGGAGATAGCGTTGCGGGCGAGTCCGTCAAATTTGAGCCCAGCAGGCAACTTCATCAAGCCGCCCGTATTATGCGATAAGGGGGACAGATCTTCCTCAGCCTCGAGTCGTATTGTCACCAGAAGTTCAAAATCGCTCAGCAGTTCCAACCATTATTTTCAGCAATTTAGAAGACTAAAACAACGCCAATTAGGTGCAAGAGCGGATGCATCTGGGGTAAGTTAGGCGGAAACGCCTATTTTTGCACCCTGTAGTGCGGTTTTAGCAATCAGTGCGGATAGCTGATTCTGGACTCCCGCTTGTCCTCGGCGACCGCTGGCTGAGTTGGGACACGCCCCCTCGCTGGGACACCTTCCTCATCCGCCTCTTGTTCCATATTTGAAAAGTGATCGCGCTGGCGAGCCATTTTTTGTTCCTAATTTTAAATTGCTGACAACCAAAATACTGCTTTGCACATCTCCACAAATTGATTACAACTCGTTCGTCAAGGCTGTACTTTGCCTAAACGGTTTAACGGACTGCGGCAATCACATGACCATCGCGGCACGTCTACTGGAGACAACATGAAGATTAAATTCTCGACACAGCTAAAACTCTCGGTCGTTATTTTGCTTATTTTCGCGAGTGCCTCAGCAAGTGCGCAGTTCAACGCTAGCCTTTCAGGCACAGTGCAGGATGTAACACAGGCAGTGATCCCCGGCGCTTCGGTGACGCTCATCAATGACGACACGCAGGCGACTCAGACGGTGATCTCGGGCGCAACAGGAACGTATCAATTCAACAAACTTCCTCCCGGCAGCTACACCGTCAAAGTTGTGGCCAAGGGATTCGAGCAGAACATGACTTCCAATGTCTCCGTTGCTGCCGAAACCCCACGAAGCTTCAATGTAACGATGCAGATCGGGGCGGAGGGGCAAGTCGTAACCGTCAATGCAGATTTGACCCCACTCCTTCAATCCTCCGACGCCAGCATCGGTACGACCATCGATAGCGCAGAGATTCAGCGCCTGCCGATCTTTGGCGCTGATCCTTATGAACTATTAAGGACAGCCCCCGGCATCTCGGGGGATGGTGCGCGCTCCGGCAGTGGCGGCGCGGTTTTTCTGCCCAACGGAGCAGGTCCCGGCGGTTCGAATTCCGGTATCTTCCAGACCGAGAACCAAGTGCAAATTTCGGCCGATGGCCAACGCGTAGCCGACAACAACTACATGATTGATGGGGTAAGTGTGAACTCGCTTACCCATGGTGGATCGGCCGTTGTCTCGCCCAACCAAGAGGCTGTTGGCCAGATAACCATCGTGTCTACCTCCTACGATGCTAGTCTTGGGCGTAATACTGGCGCACAGGTTCAGATCACAACCAAGAGCGGAACGAACAAGCTCCATGGGTCTGTGTTCTTTATGTATGACGAGCCTGGCTTGAACAGCTATAACAAGTTCGGTGGTCCAACACCGGGAACTCCATTTGTTCGCGATGACAACAAACAACGCAGTTGGGCTGCATCTCTCGGTGGTCCAATCATTACCAATAAGCTATTTTTCTTCTCCTCTTATCAAGAGTACAAACAGAACAATCCTAGCTTTACCACTGCTTATGTAGAGACTTCGCAGTTCCGGTCGGCCATTGCATCGCAGCGATCCGGCGGGGTTTCCGCACAAATCATCGCCAACCCAGCTTCGCAGTCTCGCATCGTCGCGGTACTCACTCCTACCTGTACAGGTTATGGAGGTCCGTGCGCCGTTGTTGCGGGCGGCCTTGATCTTGGCTCTCTAACTTCAGGCGGAGCCAGTCAGCTCGGAGTGTTTCCCTCTAGTGCTTCCGGCGGCGGTTTGGATGGCGTCCCAGACGTTGAAAATGTGCAAGTCAGGATTCCCGCTCAGAGTCGCGGCAATCAGTACAACGCTCGCATGGACTGGCAGGCCAGTCAGAAAGATTTAATTGCAGGTTCGGTCTACTTCACGAAGCTCGATAATCTCAATGCGAGTGGCGCTGCTGGCTCGCGACCGATGGGGGATGTCCCCTTCAAGCCCCTGAACTCGGCTGCCACGCTAATTTATATTCACACCTTTTTTCCCACATGGATCAACGAACTACGCGGCAACAGCACTCGCTTTGCCGATAATGCGATCAGCGATAGCGGAAATACGGTTAACTATGGCATTCCCTATGTCAACGTTCAAAACTATCCGTTTGCAATCCAATATGGCGTACAGGCTCAGGTCACCACTCCGGCCAGCTTTGCTGAAAACACATACGAAGTTCGCGATACGGTCACCCACACCTTCGGGGCGCATACCCTTCGGGCAGGTATCGAATTGCGCTTTGAACAGGACAATGACAACCTCTATGGTTACGAGCGTCCGACCTATGCCTTCAATGGCCTCTGGGCCTTTGCCAACGATGCGTCGGTCTATGAGGCCATCTATGCCAACACTAAAACGGGTGGCGTTGCTAACACGCAGCGCTATTTCCGCTCACAGGATTACGCAGCATTTATCCAACATGATTGGAAAGTTACTCCCGACCTGACGATCAACGCTGGTCTTCGCTGGGAGGAGTTTACGCCGATCGATAATAAAGGATCTCAAATTAACTATCCGGTGCTTGGACCTACTGGTTCGGAACTATCCGGAATGAAACTCGTTCCGCACAATCATCTCTGGAATTTTCAACATAATAATTATGGTCCAAAGGTTGGCTTCGCCTACACTCCAGCCTTTCTTAATGGCAAGGTCGTGGTTCGTGGCGGATATGCTCTGGCCTATAACCATCTAGACATCGCCCTCTTCAACGGTGCGGTAGAAGATGGCCCCGGAGTTGCTAACTTTGGCCTTTGCTGCGGCGGAAACGGAAACACAGCAGGCATTCGATACGAACTAGGAACCAGTAATTCTCCGGCTAGCTATCCAGCTAACCCGGCGCTTGCTACTGGGACGAATGCGAATGGCTTCCCCAATGGGGTCGGTACAGTTGAGGTCTACGGCGCCTTGCCCAACCTCAAGATACCTTCCAGTGATCTATACTCTCTGGAAATTCAACGTGAGTTGGGTGCAGCCACAACTGTAACCATCGGCTACGCTGGGGCAACCGGTCATCATTACGCCCGTTTGGTCGATCAGAACTTCCTCTACAACCAGGCCAACACGCCCGTTTATGCTGCGTACTTTGCACAGACAGACTCGGTTGCAAATTACAATTCCATGAACGTCCAATTACGTCGTCCGATGCGTCACAATATCAGCTACAGCTTCGTGTATACCTACTCCAAATCGATGGATCAGGTCTCTAACGGAGACGGAGCAGATAGCGCCGCCAACCAGACAAACCCAGCCAACAATGCAAGTGAATATGGGCCGTCTGACTATGACATGAAGCATCGTATCGTAGCCACCGGACTCTATCAAACGCCCAATTTTCATACCCATCATGCTCTGACCGACGCTCTCGTCAATGGCTATCAGATCAATGCCACATACACCTGGCACACCGGACTTCCCTGGACGCCGGTAACCACTAATCTCAATACCGTTCCCTTCCAGAATGGGGCAGCCACTCAAAATGTGGTGCGGCCAATTGCATACAACGGTAAGGCAGGAAATAGCTGCTCAAACGATGCATTCACCACCGGATCTAACTTCTCTAACCGATATAGCGGAACAACAAATGTTGGTGGCGCTAACTACTTCACCACCATCCTTCCCCCCACCGGAGTTTACGCGCCAGGTATCGGACGCAACAGCTTCCGTGGACCGTGTTATCAAGATGTAGATATGAGCGTTGCCAAGGAGTTTGCGCACGACTTTGGCGATCACCACACGCAGTTCCGCATTCAAGCCAACATGTACAACGTATTCAACATCCTGCAACTACAACCGATAGGCAATAACAGCGGCGGATCCAACATCGCTAACGCGTACTTTGGCTATGCTCAGGCAGCCGATTCAGGACGAGTCATTGAATTTGTTGCACACGTCCAATTCTGAACGGCATAACGACACGGCGGGGGCTGCGGTTCTTGATTCGCAACCTCCCGCCAACTCATCACGGATCATATTTAGAGCATTTTCACTATTGCTATAGAGAGCTTATTTTTGTCATTCCGTAGCGAAGCGAAGGAATCTGCTGTTTCCTTCGCGCCACGACACTCTACAACATTACTGAAACGCTCTAAGCTCGTTCGCGATCAATGTTATTCAATGGGTGCGATGCATGAAGTATCTTCCCAAAGTAATCACGTGTCCGCTTGTCGCGCTCACGTTATCCCTCTTGCAGCTTCCTGCTGCCGCGCAACAGCCCGAACACGTTGTGGTTGACGCTCGTGCTGCAACCACGCCCTTTCCGCATTTCTGGGAACAGACCTTCGGTTCTGGGCGGGCCATCTTATCGCTTCGTCAGAGTTACCGCGATGATTTGCGCACGGTCAAGCAGGCGACAGACTTCCAGTCCATTCGCTTCCACGGAATCTTCATGGACGAGGTGGGACTCTACGATCCTGACCGCCGCATTCAGAATCCTGGTCTCGCTCCGCAGTCCGCTCGCGACGCATCTGTCTACAATTTTTCTTACATCGATCAGATTTACGATGGCCTACTTGCCGAACATGTTCGTCCATTCGTAGAACTCAGCTTCATGCCGCAGAAGATGGCCTCCGACCCTACAGCGCTGCACGCCTTCTGGTACAAGCCGAACGTCTCGCCACCCAAGGACTACGCGCTCTGGGATGCAATGATCAGCGCCTTCGCAGCGCACCTTGTTCAACGCTATGGTATCGACGAAGTCAGCACTTGGAAGTTTGAAGTATGGAACGAACCTAACATTGACTTCTGGGTTGATAAGCCAAAGCAGACCACGTACTTTGAGTTATACGACCATACTGCGCGCGCGCTGAAATCTGTTTCTCCTCGGCTACAGGTCGGAGGGCCCTCGACCGCGCAGGCGGCATGGATCGCTCCATTCCTTGCCCACACTCAGGCGAATAATGTTCCGGTAGATTTCGTTTCAACTCACGTCTACGCCAACGACACCGCAACCAACGTCCTCCATACAGACGAAGTGATTTTGCGTGACAAGATGGTCTGGCGCGCAGTGCAGATGGTTCATGACGAGATCGCCCATTCCCCCTATCCCGACATTCCGCTCATCTTCTCTGAGTACAACGCCAGTTACGCCAACGAGCCGAATGTTACGGACTCCACTTTCATGGGCCCCTGGCTCGCCAACAACATCCGCCTTTGCGACGGTCTAACCCAGAGCATGGACTACTGGGCCTTCTCCGACGTCTTCGAGGAACAGGGAGTTGTTCGCACGCCATTCTATGGAGGCTTTGGGTTGGTCGCTGCCGACCACATACCCAAGCCGACGCTCAACATCTTCCGCATTCTGCATAAACTCGGCGACCGCCGCATCGCCTCCGACTCGGATTCGTCTCTAATCACCGAGACGCAGAATGGTAGTCTCGTACTCGCGCTGTGGAATTACGCTCCGCCGACCGGCACTGGCGCAACTTACGTCACGCCTAATGGCTCCGCCGGCCCTTCAAAGACCTTTGACTTGAAGTTGAAGAACGTCGCGCCCAACGCTATAGCCGAAGTCTGGCGCGTCGATGACGACCACGGCAATGTTCTAAAGACCTTCGACGCCATGGGGCGTCCGCCATCGGACCTCACGCAGGATCAGATAGCTAAACTTCGCATAGCAGGAGAGATGGCCCCGCCTGCGCGAATGCGCCTCGTCAACGGCAAACTACAAATCACAGTACCCGCTCACGGACTTGCTGTCGTAATCATAAAGTAGGAGACATGGATCGACGCGCGCTCTTGAGGCTACTCGTAGCAACAGCCCTTAGTCGGCCGATGTTCGCGCTTGCGTCCGCATCTTCCTCCGCGCCACTCTCGTCTGCCGACGAAGCCTTCCTCGACGATCTCGAACGGAGAGGCTGTCTCTACTTTTCCGAGCAAGTCAGTCCTCGCACCGGCCAGGTTCTTGATCGCGCAAAGTGGATCAACAACACCGGAGCGCTCGACTCCCACCGAATGGCCAGCATTGCTGCCACAGGCTTCGGACTCACCGCCCTCTGCATTGCAGACAAGCGAGCCTATCAGCCAAGCGCACAAATCGTCGAGCAGGTTCGTCGCACCCTTCGCTTCCACTGCGATGCTTTTCCCCATCAGCACGGCTTCTTCTGCCACTTCAACGACGTCGAGACCGGCAAATCCTGGGGCAATAGCGAAGTCTCCTCCATCGACACGGCGTTGCTACTCTGCGGAGTCCTCACTGCACGCGCGTACTTTCATCACGACGCCGAGATCGTGCGACTCGCTACTACAATCTACGAACGCATCGATTGGTCCTGGATGCTCAACGGAGAAAAAACCTTCTCCATGGGTTGGAGGGACGGCGCGTTTCTCAAGTCACGTTGGAACCACTACTGCGAGCTGATGATGCTCTATTTGCTGGCAATCGGATCGCCCACCCACCCCATCGATCCGGTGTGCTGGGACGCGTGGTCTCGACCTGCGATGCATTACGCGGGTTTCGATTACATCAGTGCCGCAGACCCACTCTTCGTCCATCAATACAGTCATGCATGGTTCGACTTCCGCAATAAGCGTGATCGCTACGCCGATTACTTCGCCAACTCCATCCTTGCCACACGCGCCCATCAATCCTTCTGCCTCAGCCTCGGCAAGCCCTATTCCACGGACTACTGGGGCATCTCCGCATCCGATTCGCAACATGGATACACGGCATGGGGCGGCCCGCCCGGCTTCGGAGGCATCGACGGCTCAGTCGTACCCTACGCAGCCGCTGGATCGCTTCCATTCCTTCCGTTCGACTGTTTACGCGTCCTCCACTCTCTGAAGGATAACTTCGGCAAGCATGCCTGGGGACGATACGGATTCTGCGATGCTCTCCATCCCGCCGCCCAGTGGTACGATCCCGACGTGCTGGGCATCGACCTCGGCATCGGCGTCATCATGGCCGAAAATCTCCGCACTGGCTTTGTCTGGGAGACCTTTGCTCAGAATCCAGAGGTTTCTGTTGCCCTGCAACGAGCCGGCTTCCATGCATCATTAGAGAATTCCCTCTAATGATGCAAACCGTGACGCCGCGAGCAAGAAGCGCGGACTCTAGGCCTCTCGTATCGTTCGAAAACGCTGTACTGCACGAAATCGCCGCTTACCACGGGCCTGAATTGCGTGCTGCCGCATCAGACGTTACACGCGTCGCTGGCCCACGCGAATGCCTTCAGCCCGCAGGGGTGTGCTGCCTCACCTCGTCGGAACGCAGTCTATTTCCACAACGGACTCTTCACTCTCAATCTCTTCCAGAGACTTTCCTTTGGTCTCTGGAACCATGAAGAAGACAAATCCTGCCCCGAGAAAACAGATGGTGCCGTAGGTCAAAAATGTTCCGGCGGTCCCGATGCCCTTGTTCAGAAGCGGAAAAGTATAGGTAAGCGCAAAGGACGAGACCCATAGCGCCGCTACAGAGATCGAGACGGAGGTAGCCCGTACGCGGTTTGGAAAGATTTCCGTAATCAGCACCCAGGTAACCGGCGCAAGCGACATTGCATAACAGGCAATGGCGCAAAGCGTGAGAACCAGAACCCAGGCCCCCTGCAACCCATGGCGATAGGCGACGCTGGCGGCGATGTGCGAGGCGCCAACCCCGATACACCCAAGCAGCATCAGCCGACGTCGCCCAAATCGATCCACCAGCAGCATCGCGACCATGGTGAAGATAAGGTTGATGGTTCCAGTCACGACAATGTTGAAGAGAATGTCGTTGACTCCATATCCAGCGCTTTGATAGACCTCTTCGGCGTAGTTGAAGAGAATATTGATTCCGCTCCACTGCTGAAGAACAGCGAGGGTGATCCCGATCAGTAGAAGCTTCCTGACATTTGGGGAGCGATACGCTCGCCAATCGCGTTTGCGGGATGAAACGTCAAGCGTCCCAGAGACCGCTGCCAGTTCAGCCACGCTGTATCTTTCGCCGCCGATCCGCGCCAGAACACGTCCCGCCGCAGCCAGATCCCCCCGCACGACAAGCCAGCGTGGGCTTTCAGGAATCAAGGGCGTAGTCACCAGAAAGATCATTGCAGGAACCGCTACGGCGGTGAACATCCAGCGCCAGCCGTACTGCACATTCCAGGAGGCCGCCAGCATGGCTGCGCTCGCATGTTCCGGCACGCGCTCAGCAATCTTCCAATTGGCAATCTGCGCGGCGAGAATGCCTACAACCAAGGCCAGTTGATTGAGACTCACCAGCCGTCCACGCCACGCGGCAGGACTGATTTCGGCAATATACATCGGGGATATGTTGGATGCGAGACCGATTGCAATGCCACCCGTAATGCGCCACGCAATGAACATTGCAAAGCTATAGGACCAGCCCGTAAGGATCGACGATACGGCAAAGAGAAGAGCTGAAAATATCAGCACCTTTTTTCTTCCCAGACGATCGCTCATGCGCCCCGCGAGCAACGAACCCACGAAGCAACCAACCAGAGCGCAGCTATTTGCCCACCCAACCTCTGCGGCGGAATTGAGGTGAAAGTACGCCTCATAAAAAGGCTTGGCGCCGCCGATGACAACCCAATCGTAGCCAAAGAGCAAGCCGCCCATCGCGGCCACAAAGGCGATCATCCAGATAAAGCCGATGCGTAACTCACTATCGAATTCCGTTGTGTGCGCTGGAGCAGAGGGGGGTAGCTGCATGTTTTATCTCGTTCCTGCATAGGCTGGTTGGATCTGATCAAGAAGGTCGGAGGCGCCTGCGTGATTGCTGTCCGTTTTAAGAATTTCGCCGAGAAGGCTGATCGCCTCATCCCTTTGATTAAGGCCAGAGCGAGCCTGAGCGCGCAGGAACCTCGCTGCAATTCTGTTGCGACGAGGGAGATTCTCTTCAAACAGCAGCATCGTCGGCAGCGAGGTTGCGAAGTAGTCGATCTTCGGCTCAGTCGCTTCCAGATTCAGGCTATAGTCATAGATTCCCGTAAAGGTCTCTTTTGCCTCCGCGCATTGCCCCAATTTGAGCTGAGCCATAGCCGTCCAGTAGGTCATCTCGGAGACGGTCCGAACAGACATCTGCTGGAAGTCGCCGCGTTGTCGAGTCGCGCGCTGCCACCAGGAAGTCGCCGCTGCGTTGTCTCCCAGCGACTCATAGGCGACGCCGATCCAGTAGTAAATGTCGCTCTGATTGGCAAGCAGATGCTTTGCCTCACTGAGGTTTTCAGGCGGGGTCAGAGCAGCCTGAAATTGCTCCAGAGCTACAGCGGGTTTGCCAGAATCCAAAAAGATTTGCCCCAGTTTCAGACGAGAGCGAACGTACTGTGCCAGCACGAGTCCCTCTCCACCCTCCCACGGCTGAAACTTCCTTGTCAGCAGTAAATGTAATGCCTGCTCCGGCTGGCCAAGATGGTTATGTAACGTTGCCAGTTCCACCGAGAGATCGTCGCGCCTCGCAGTAAGTTCCGGATACTTGCGCAACTCCGCCAGGCGGATTGCTGGCTCGATGCCGATGCGCTTCCATAGCTGATCTCGCTCGTACAGCACTCGACCATCGTCTGGATTCAGTTTGAAGGCTCGATCAAAGGCATCCCGCGACCGCTCAACATCGCCCGTGACATTGAACATCGCGATGCCGAGATTTCGCCAAACCGTCGGAAGACTCTGGTTCAGCTCCGCAGAGGTCTCCCACTCTCGAACCGCATCTTCGTGACGGCGACGGTCATACAGCCAGGTTCCCAGCAGATAGTGCGGCGAGGATTGCTGTGGATCCGTAACAATCGCCGTCTTCAGCACAACCATCTCCTCCAGACGTGCTGGAAAGCAGTAATCGAGCGGCGTTGCGTGGGCACGCGCCCAACTCTCTGCGGCGGTCGGCAGATGCAGATCAGTCTCGATGCTTGCCAGCGTAAATAAAACCATCGGCGCAGAACCATCTCGGACGGATGTGTCCACTAAACGGAGCAGGCTGGCGGCCTCTTTTCGTAGGCCAGCGCGCAACAGATCGAACGCAAGATCCAGACTCTCCTGTCCGTTTGAGGGCTGTATGCCATCGCGGTATCGCGAGGCCAGATCCAGTCGATCGAGAGCTTTGATCTGTTGATGGATTCTAGCCGCTTCTTCAGCTTGTCCCAGCCGCGTCAGCGCAACAACCATCAGGTTCAACGCATTCAGATTGTCGGAGTTTGCGCTCAGCGAGCGTTGCAGGTGATCGAGTGCCGTCTGCCAGTCTTCTCTGCAAGCATCTATCTCGGCGAGAGCAAAGTAGGCTGAAGCCTTCCATGCAGCATTCCAGGTGGCCTTGTAGAGTGCGTCGTAGGCCTCTTTCTCGCGACCACAAAATCGCTCTGTAATGCCGAGGTTGTAGTACGGCTCCCCGTCGTATGGGTTCGGATTCAGGCGGGTGAGTCGAGCGACGGCGATCTCGAAGTGTGCGACAGCCAGATCGAACTCGCCACGCTGCATTCTCCAAAGCCCGAGCGCATTGTTGCTCCGACTCTCTTCAGGATCGCGACGAACTGCTTCCTGCCAATAGGTCTCAGGATGCAGGGTCGCATGGCGGTACTGATGCAGATGAAGACCTGTAAGGTAAAGCTCTTCGATGCTGGAGATCTGCGAGGGCGGAAGCGGTTCCACAGCGACGGCGGGCGACCGCATCGCAACCACTTTGGCCGTATCGTATTCGATGAGCGTACGCTTCTGCGATCGAACTTCTACACAAAGCGGTGACCCGATCAGGGACTTCGGAATTGCGACGGAGAAGAGCAAGGGATGCGCAACGTCAACAGTAGTGCGGCGACAATCAAGCTCAGTCGAACCACTGCGCAGCGTCACGCTAACTTCTCCAACGGTGTGCGTGACATACAGGCCAACCAGAGCCACAGCCCCGTCCGCGCGTACGCTCAGAGCAGCATCCAGATTGGCCACCTGCGCAGCGCCCACTCCATGAATCGGAAACCAGTTCTGCGTAAAAGTTTTGGTCTCCCACGGCGCAAGATAAGAGAAATCCGGCTGATTGTCGGTATAAACACCAGCCATTAACTCAATGTAAGGCCCATCGTCATCGGTAAGACTGCGATCCCATGCGTAGCCAAACTCATGATTCCCCCAAGTCCATTGCTTCTTCCCAGGAGCGATGTGGTGATTCGCTACATGCACGACTCCGCAGTTCGCCTTGTAGTCGTATCCGCCAAAGAAATCTGCTTCGGAGCGAGTAATCATGTAACTGGTGGGCACCGGGATATTTGCGTACCAACTCAGATCGTTTGCAGGGTAGGAGCCATCCGGCACAAACGCAGCCGGAGCTTCCTCGGAAGGGACGCCGGAGATTGCGCGCTCGCCATAGTTGACCCCGTAGTAAATGCCATTACATTGCGGAAAGGTAGTGACCGCGCGCTTGGCATGATCTGCGACGAAGCGAACATCGGTGGGAAAGAACGACTGATACTTCTCGTGTACGCGCGTAGCCACGTTCGCCCACCAGAGAAAGGTTTGCGTGTACGGAGTGCGATTGAACAACCGCACCTTGAGTTCGAGTACGGCTCTGTCCGGTCGCAGGCAGACGCCGTGCATCCCCTTCATGCGCAGCATCGGATCGTGATCGCTGCACCAGACCGTGATGGAACCGTCCTCGTGCTGCTCGATCTCGGTCTCGACCGGCATATAGGTCGCCGGACGATGGTGCTGTGGCCAATTGAACTCAACGCCGCCGGAGATCCACGGTCCAGCCAGTCCGACCAGCGCCGGCTTGATCACATTCTGGCGATAGAAAAAATCGTAGCCCGTGGTCTTGTCGTAGCCAATATGAATCCGTCCGCCCAGCTCTGGAAGGATCATCAACCGCACATACTCATTCTCTATATGTATTGCCTGCCAGAGTTTGCTCTGCGGCTCGGTGGCGATGCGGTCAATAAAGGGCAGGGGGTAGACCCTGCCGCTGCTTCCCTGATAGACCCGCTTCTCCAGAAACATTGGATTCTTATCCGCCGCAGCGGGTTCGTAGGTGAGAATCTCTACCGGCTCACGCCAAGCCTTTACGGAACCCTGAAGATGAGCTGGGGCATCCGGAAGTCTTAGGAATTTTTGTGGCTGCGCGGCCTTCAGATGCGGGGTCATCGTCGACATCAAGTACGTTCCTTCACTAAAACGTTATCGTGCCCGTAACTTTATCCATTGACTCCTACGCATGTCAATCTTCTCTAAAAATTGGATGAGGGCGGGGGTTTGAAATAGATAGTGGGATCAGCGTTCTGGACAGGAAAGTTCCTCTTGCGAGAGGAGATCCACAAAAAGAGGAAGGTTACTGCGAAGAATGATATGCGGAGCCAGGCGAGTAATCTCTTTTGGGATGGCCCCAGTGGTCAGATACCGGCAAAGCATCTCAAACGCCATTCGACCCTGCGTAAGCGGCCTCTGATACAGAGTGGCGAACACCTTATTCGACTCGATCATTGCAGCCAACTCAGGAAAAAGATCGGTTGTAATGATCTGGAGTTTACCGAAAGCATTTACCTTCTCCACCGCGCGAAGGACGGGCAAGCTATTGGCGGTGTTGATATATAAACCGCCAAGATTGGGAAATTTGCGCAAGACTTTAAGCGCGCTCCTGTAGGCCTCTTCCGGCCGTTCATGAGACTCAACCGCTGGAACAAGCGAAAGATGGGGCGCCAAAGTGGCTAAAGACGCAGCAAATCCACGAAGCTTGTCTGCATGATCGTGAATCTTCAGATCTCCGGTGAACATGGCGACAGAAGCCGACGAGGGAAGCACACGCCCCAGAAGTTCTGCGGCGATACCTCCGCTGATGACGGAATCGACTGCGATGCATGCCAGACGCGCAGTGCGCGGCGCATCCGTTGAAACGTAGATTATCGGCGTATTGCGCTCTGAATGTCGCACGAGGGATGCCATCCTTACAGGGCTTCCCGGCGCCATAATGACGCCATCGAACTCTTCCCACTTGGCGGCTTTCATCGCCTCAATGTCCCCTTCCCCCAAACGAGGATAAGAGTAGAAGGTCAGATCGACGCCGGGCCCCGACCATGATTCGGCGGCGCTTTGAATTCCTTCTTTCAGCACGCCAAAAAACGACGCAATCTGAGTAGGCAGAAATACCCCCACGCGAAGATGACGGTTCAAGCGCAGATTGCGAGCCGCAACGTTGGGACTGTAGTTCAGCTTCTTGGCCATCTTCAAGACACGATCGCGCGTCTTGGCGCTGACGCCTGCCCTCGCATGCAAAGCACGATCGACGGTCCCGTTGGAAATCCCCAGGGCTACTGCGATCTGCCGAATACCTGCTGGCTTTGAAGGATCTTGGCTCACCTCCGTATTCTACTTGCTGCCTAAGATCTGACGTTTGGAAAAAAATTCGACAAGCTGAAGAGTTTGAACGCAGGTTATCTCTCCAGCGTGAACGTGCCCGGTTTTGCCCCCCAATCCTGAGGCTATTTTCTACAGAAGTGTGCTTTAAAGACCTCTAGGAACTTGTTGAAAAACGCATTGATTCCCTCGTCATAAAGATTTATTGAAACGTCTAATCCTTATGCGTGGAGACGAGCGGGCACAAGATGGATGTTCAGTTATGTTTCGTTGGAGCAGCGGGTTCCGGTGGATCATCCGTTGCGTGCGGTTCGCAAGCTGAAGAACGGCTCCGGGAGCAGTGCGCCTGAAACTCGGTCAAAACCCTGAAATGGCCTTCAACGAGGCTACAAAAGCAGCATAAACAATCGTAAAGTACGAGTTCCGAACCAATCCAACCAACATAACAACACAAATCACCAATAAACCCGCACAGATTAGCCGAATTTCAACAAGTTCCTAAAGAAAAGCTCTCAGTGAAGTAAATCGACTATGCTGACCAACTGGACATGATTCGCTGTTCACATAAGGGCAAAGCGTTAGGATATATAGGGGACTCGGAGGAATATTGAAGTTCTAGGGCGGAAGCTGCGCGCGCTTCAAGATCCTGCCAAGTACCCCGAATCGCAAGAATCACACTCATCTCTTGCTCCAGAATATCTGCTGACCCTCTAGCCTGGGCCAGAATCAGCTTCGCCCTCAGATTTGAGTAAAACGCGACAAGTTTCTGCGCGAGTTCGCCGCCACCTTCGCGATCAATCCAGTCTTCCAGATATCCAATGACGAGCAAGGCATGATTGGCTTCCTGGCACCGTTTCTGGATGTCGTCGTTGCGCTGGGCCTCCGCTGCGCGCCGTAGATTACCAGCCAACGTATCGTATAGGGCGATCAATAAGCCGAAGCCACTTGAACCCTCAACTGCGGTTCTTCTATAGGCTAGTTCAGTAGGATTCATGCTTGTCTCCGGTTTGGTACTGTTTCACCATCAGTGCAGCTTCGGCATATCGTGAACCGCTGTTTTCCTCGGGCTAAGGCAAGAGCCCTCCGCCCTAGGTTACCTGTACCTCGAATATGCTCTAGCCGCCCGATGATGAGCTATTGTTCAACCCCAATTCGGTGTTGATTTGCTGCATCTCGGTTGGGAGCTGTTGCAGCAAGATCTCAGCGCTACTGTATTCGCTTGTCAAGTGAGTTTTCAGCGGAGTGATGTAGTTGGTCTCGAAGTTGGAGATGTCGGTCTGTAGTCCGTCGTATTCCGTGTTGATGCTGGACAAATCTACGGTGAAGGCGCCGTCGGCTGGGCTAATAAAGCTGGTTAGTTGCTGATCCATGGAGTTTGCAAATCCGTTGAAAGAAGCACCTTGGAAAAAGTTCTGCACGTCGCTAAAGTTGTTCTGGAGTGTGCTGGTCAGCGTGGCGCTATTCACGGTCAGCGTGCCGTCGTTGTTCACCGAGATGCCCAGAGAAGACAGATTTGATACCGTCGTGGTGCCCGAAGCCGGGGTATAGGTGTAATCGAGTGCCCCTTCGAGAGTACTTTGCAAGCTGCGCACGGTGGAATCGGTTGCCAGAACGCCCTCGCTGGTTCCTGTGAATGTGAACTGCGTATTCAGGTCCGCGATGGCCGCATTATAATCGGTCACAAACTGGTTGATGGCCGTCGTTGCCTGGGTCGTGTCCGGCGCAATTGTAAGGTTGACGTTCGTTCCGGGGCTCGCGTCGAGTAGATTGAGGGTCACTCCGGGTAGGGCGCCAGTTACGGTATTCGATGCGCTCGAGATGGAGATACCGTCAACGGTCAGGGAGGCGTTGGCGCCGTTTGTGGCCTGGGAAAAGGTAAGCCCTCCCGCGACTGGCGCGACGCTGAAATTTGCGGCGCTCCCTGAGGTGTTGCTCACGATGGCCAGACGCGCACCATTTGCATCTGTGATGACGCTGGCTGTGACGCCGAGGTTGTCGTTGTTGATCGTACTTGCGACATCGCTCAAAGTGCTTGTGCCTGTGCCGGTAGAAATGGTGGTGGTATTGCCACTGGCATCTGTGATGGTGAAGTTGCCAGCCCCGAGCGGGGTTGTGCTGCTGGCGACCGTATCCGAAGCCCACGAAGCGGTGCTGGCGAGGCTGTTAACCACTACGGTGTGATTTCCAACCGCACTTCCAGACGCGGCCGATGCGGAGACAATGGTGGAGTTCGAAGATGACACGGTTCTGGCGGACAGGGGGCCGGTCAGACTATTGAGCGCTTGCACATCATTGTCTAGGTTGGTGGTATCGGTCTGAATCTGGGTCAGAGCAGTAGCTTGACTTTGCAGCGTAGCCTGCTGGTTCTCCCAGGCAGTCTCTGGGGCCTGAGCAGCGGTCACGGCCGCACTGACGGCCGTGGTCACGTCGATACCAGCGGAAGATGCTCCGGTGGCGGCCTGAAGTATCTGGCTGAGGTCAATGCTCGACGAGGACGATGTCGAGGCCAGCAGTGTATTCAATGCGGAAGTTGAGCTCATAGCGTTTGTCGATTCCCTTGTCTGGCCGGGTGGATATTGAAGCGTCCCGAATCAGATACTGCCTACACGCACTGCTCTATCGGCCCTTTGCGCAGCCTCTTCTAGTCGCAAGGCAAAAAAACATGGTGGCACCCGGAGGCACCACCATGAGGAGGTACAGGAACAAACTACTGAAGCAGCTTCAATACAGCCTGCTGTGCCTGATTGGACTGCGACAGGGCTGCCATGCCGGTCTGCTCAAGGACGTTGTCCTGCGTCATCTTTGCGACCGTTGTGCCGATGTCCGCATTCTGAATATTGTTCTGCGCGCTGGTCAGGTTGGTAACTTCGGTGTTTTCCACGCTGGAGTCCGCGGTCAGTTGGTTGACGGACGCACCGATGGAACCGCGCGTTCCAGAAACCGTATTGATCGCAGCGGTAATAGCGGTCAGCGATGCGGTTGCAGAAGCAACATCGGTCAGAGTCCCAGTTAGGCCGAGAGTGGTAGCTGAGAGAGCACCCGTCGTGGTTGACGTCGTTGTGGTACCACCGGCTGTTCCATCGCTAGTGAAGACCGTTTGGGGCGTTGCACTGAAGACGGCCGTTCCGTTGAAGTTTGTGGTTGAGCCAATTTGCGTGACTTCCGACAAAATCGACTGATACTCGGTGTCTGCGGCCGTGCTCTGGGCAGTAGTGAGGCCACCATTCGCCGCCTCCGTGGCCAGTGTTACTGCGCGGTTGAGCAATGTGGTGACCTGGGACAGTGCACCGTCGGCGGTCTGCAGAAGACCGACACCGGTGGACGCGTTCTGGCTGGACTGGGTGAGGGCCGAGATATTGGCACCCAGACCGGCTGCAATCGAAAGGCCTGTCGCATTGTCCGATCCAGAGTTGATCTTCAAACCGGTGGACAACTGGAGAAGTGTGTTCTGCAATGAAGCGTTGGTAGACGAAAGCGCATTCTCTGCGCCCAACTGAGAGACACTATTGAGGACACTAATCATTGATATTGCTCCTTATATCGATTTCCACCTGCTCCGAATGAGTTCCGCTTAATTAATGTCCAGAATCGGTACTTGGAACAGGTGGCTTTTATTACAGGCACTCTATCGGTCTATCGTTCCGAGGATTCTAGTGGGCTCAAAAAAAACATAAGTTAGGGCGAGTTTTTTGGTGTTATCGACACTTGCGATGTTTATGCTCTTGTCCTTCGCCGATGCGTGAGCAGTGAGTGCAGGCGCGATACGCGCATAATTTACATATGCGCTATGCCTGGACAATCTATTGAACATGAGGCTGCGGCGGCATGGTCGCAACTACCACGAGATCAACGCGCCTATTCAATCTCCGCCCCTCGGGCGTCGCGTTATCTGCCACCGGCCGGTATTGTCCGTAGCCTGTCACTGATATCTTTGCTGGGTCAAAGCCGGAATCATCTACGAGCAGCACCATCACCGCCATAGCGCGCGCGGTGGATAGTTCCCAATTCGAGCGAAACTGGGCGGTATGGATTGGCTGATCGTCGGAATGCCCATCAATGCGAAGGTCCAATTTATGCTGTGAGAGAACCTTAGCTATGCGCTGAATCTTGACCGCAGCTCCTGGCAGTAACACTGCCTGACCACTATTAAAGAATCCGAGCTCATTTAGACTGATCACAAACCCCTCAGGGGTCACACGTATGACCACCTCGTGATTCCTCAGTTCCTGACCGATGGCGGCTTCAAGCTGTTGCCGCAGTTGCACCATGTCTATCGCGGACGCGGGGTATGCGTCATCTGTCGCCGGGTGGGGAGTCTGGGGCTTTGTCGAGGGGTCAGGAGGCAGATTGGGGTAAGCAACTCCGTTGACGCCATCGCCTCCCGAAAATGCTCCCAGTTGCTGAAAGCCAATGTGGATGGCAGCCGAGAGCTTCTTGACGGTCTGGCCGTCACGATACGATGAGGCAAACAGCACAACGAAGAAGGCAAAGATCAGGGTAATGAAGTCAGAGTAGGAGACCAGCCAGCGGTCGTGATTCGCTGGCTCCTCAACATGCCGCCTTCTTTTTTGCCTCATCGCAGCACTACTTTCTGGGGGCCGCGTCGCACATGAACAGACATATAACTCCCAAGTTGTAGTTCAAGGGCACGAGGGTTTACTCCCTCAACAATAGCGAGCACAGCCTCAAGCGTCATCTCCTGAATGATCTGCCGTTCGCGTATTCGGATTTTCATCTTTCCAGCCCACGGCAGGAAAAGAAGGTTCGCCGATGCAACGCCGTATATCGTTGCGACAAACGCGACTGCAATGCCTTTCCCGACTTCATCAATATTCTGTAGGTGCTGCATCACCTGGATCAGCCCGAGCACTGCTCCAATAATGCCGATCGTGGGCGCAAAGCCGCCGGCCGCGTCGAACACTTTTGGAATGCGCTCGTCTTTCTCGCCCTGGTAGTCGAGTTGCAGTTCCATCATCTTGCGTAGGTCAGTAGCATTGACCCCATCGATCGCAAGCATTAGACTCTCCTTCAGAAACGGATCCTGAATCTTGCCCAGTTCCGTATCGAGCGACAGCAACCCTTCCTTGCGGGCCTTGTATGCGTAACGCAGAATGTTCTGAACCAGGGAGTCCGACTCCGGTTCAATATTCAGAAAAACATACTTTAGTTGCCCGATTGCCTGAAGTACAATTTGCAGCGGGAATTGCACCATCACTGCGCCGAGGGTCCCCCCAAAGACAATCAAGGCTGCGGTCGGTTGTAGCACCTGCATTAGCTTGCCGCCGTCAAGCAACAATCCGAGTCCCACTCCGCTCAGAGCGAGCGTTAGACCGCCCAGTGTGCTTTTATCTACCGTGATCTTCATCTAGCTAATTCACCTATGGTTTAGAACGAAGCAACAACAGAGATGGGCGTTCGAGAAAGTTAGGAATACAACAGCATTCAGGTCAGGGCAGTCGATTGCATCAAGTCGTGCTCGGGCAACTGGATGGCTACTATCGGCATGTGAGCGGGATATTTTCATTCATCCGCGCATGAAATTGTCTGGGTGAACCCATAAGCGGCGACAGTGGATGCACTAGAAAATCGTCAACGCAATGCCGATAGAAGGCTGATGATCGGGGCAACTACCGCAGGCCCTCAGTGCCCACCGGGCGAAATCCGGATTGTCCTGCATGCACTTGCGGAGAGACGAGGCACATGTTTTCAATTGTTGGAATTCTCATTGTTTTCGGCGCAGTGCTCGGCGGTTTTTTGATGGAGAAGGGGCCGCTAGCGGTTCTCATGCAGCCCGCGGAGCTTATAATCATTGGCGGCGCCGCCATCGGTACTATGTTGGCGGCAAACCCGATGCATGTGTTGAAGAAAATATTTTCGGGCCTCACCCAGATTCTCAGCGGCTCAAAGTTTACGACACAGCGCTATCTCGACACCCTGAAGATGATGTTCCTTCTCTTCAACAAGGCTCGCAAAGAAGGGCTTGTGGCGATCGAGTCTGATATAGAAGACCCAGCGAAGAGTCCGCTGTTCTCGAAGTATCCTTTCTTCCTATCAAGCCAGCACATTCGAGATTTTATCTGTGACACCATGCGGATGGCGATTACCGGAGGTGCGAGCACATTCGACGTCGACCAGATGATGGAACTGGATATGGACGTCCATCATGCCGGGGCAAGCCAGCCGGCGTTAGCATTGACAACAGTGGCTGATGCATTGCCTGGTCTGGGAATTGTGGCTGCGGTTCTCGGGGTTGTGGTAACCATGGGTTCTCTCGGGGGGCCTCCTGAAGAGATTGGCCACAAAGTTGCTTCCGCGTTGGTCGGAACTTTCCTTGGCATCTTATTATGCTATGGAATGGTAGGCCCATTGGCATCGAATCTCTCGAAGTTGATCGATGACGAGTATGCCTATTATCACGTCCTGAGGGTTGTCATGCTCTCCTTCATCAAGGGGATGTCCCCTATATTGGCCATCGAGATGGCGCGACGGGCAATCCCGGAGCATGTGCGCCCCAGCTTTCACGAAGTAGAGAAGACCTGCCGAGGAAAGGATGAGTCCAGTGTGCCGTTAGCGGCATAGCAGGCTCAGGAAGGTACGCGATTGTGGAAGATCCGCCTCAAATCCTCATCATCAAGAAAAAGTCGCCGCATGGTGCCCATCACGGTGGAGCATGGAAGGTGGCTTATGCCGACTTTGTGACAGCGATGATGGCATTATTCATCGTTCTTTGGTTGATGAACGCCAGCAAGCAGGTCCAAGAGGCGGTCGGCGGGTACTTCAAGGATCCGCGAGGCACGGCCAAGGTCGTTGGAACCAATATGAATGGGGCTGGGGACTACGTCGCAATCAAAAAGGAAGACATGTTGAAGCTGAAAGAAGAGCTTTTGCAGGCGATTCATCACCTCGATCCGGACAATAAGCTGAAGGACAGGATTGAAATCACAATTACCCAAGAGGGCCTTCGTATTGAACTGATGGAATCAGCAAACGGCACGTTTTTCGAGCTAGGGAGCCCGAACCCGACTCCCGAGCTGGTGGGGCTGCTTCAGGTATTGGCTCACGAGTTAGGCAAGTTACCCAACAAAATCTCGATCGAGGGACACACCGACTCGAAGCCTTATTCAGGCGCACGCATGTATGACAACTGGGACTTGTCGTCAGAACGGGCAAACGAAGCGAGGCGAATGATGCAACACGAAGGGGTCCGATTAGATCAGGTATCGCAGGTGCGCGGCTTTGCCGACCAACGCCTACGCCTTCCGCAGCAGCCGGAGGACCCGTCAAATCGTAGGATTTCATTGATTGTCCAATATCTGGTGAGGGACGAGACCGAGATTGCACCTCCCGATGCACTCACACGACTTGGGGTGCAGTCTGCAAACGCGCCGGCACAGAGTACCCAAACTCAGAAGTAATAGTGTGGGTGTAAATAGTTAGCTCAGAAGGATCAAGCGGTGTCTATTTGCAGAACCAGCTAAGCACGCGACGAGATGGACTACCGCATCCCGCTTGCTGTCAGAGTTGTAGATGAACTCGACACCGTCGTGAGTCCTTCCCGAATTGGCGACACGTACGCTGAGTTCCAGTGGGCTGTCGCGACAACTCAGAATTACCATTCCGCTGGAATTGGGCTGCAGATGCTTGTGAAATTCCAAGCTCATGCCACTATTGCTTATGTTTCTGCATCGTCTGATAGGGTCGATTGCTCAACGATGAACTGAATTGGAAGATCGATGGTGAATCGCGGAGCCCGATATTCAAACTTGTGCATACATAGCCTCCGGTGCTGGACCAAGATAGTAACAGCTTCATCAGGATATCCGTACAAATCTTTGGTAATCACCCGAGCGAGATCTGACATCGATCCGTTAATTTCGGGACCGCAGCACTCTCAAAACGCGGTAAAAATGGTATCAGCTTTGCAGCCGCGCGACGAACGTATCTCCCTATAGCAGCGATTAATAAGGTACGTATTCCCATTCTGACACTATTGGGGCATTGCTTCGCGCCCGCTGGTAGGAGTAACTATGTATTATTCGTAATCCGGTTAGGACCTATTTCATAATGGAACTATGCACGCCGAGATCTTCCAGTAACGGCACCACCGTGGGGAACATCCAACATCCAAGCGGAAATGGCCAAAGGAGTCAGGCATTTAACGCCTTAGCCGGGCGCCACATCCTCGTTGTCGAAGATGATATTGCACTTGCCAATTTTCTGGTCAATGAGCTACAAGTTGCAGGTTTTGCCGTGGATTCTGTTCATGATGGGGAGCAAGCATTGACTACACTCCAAGACGAGCGGCGATATGATTTGGTGATACTGGATCTTGATCTCCCTAAACTTGACGGAATCGGCCTGCTTCGACGAGTAAAGCCAGCCCAGCCGCGATTGCGGAAGTTGGTTCTGACTGCGCGAACACGAATAGAGGACAAAGTGAAGGCACTAGACAGTGGAGCGGATGATTGCCTCACGAAGCCTTTTTCGCTCTCCGAGCTTTTCGCCAGAATCAATGCCTTACTCCGTCGCGATTCGGGGGTAATTCCAAACTATTCCCAAGTTGGAGATCTGACTCTTCTTCGCGAAGAGAGGCGTGTCGAACGAAATGGTAGACGAATCGATCTAACACCGCGCGAATTTGCCATCCTTGAATTAATGATGCGAAACGCCGGACGGCCGGTGTCGCGCGCGACACTTCTCGAGCAAGTGTGGAACATGCCCCCGGATCCCTCCACGAACATCGTAGACGTGTATATGAAGTATGTGCGCGACAAGGTAGACCTCCCTGGCGAACAAAAGTTGACCCACACAATTCGCGGGGTCGGATACGAGATGCGCGATGTCTAGCCAGGCACTCGACTCGGAAAACTCCGCTGCCGCAGAGAGTCGAAAGCAAGTTCGGTTTTTTGCCAACTTGGCTGAGGGGCTGCACGCGATGGCGCAACCGCTTACAATCTTGCGCTCCTCTGTCCCAGCCTCCGCCATGGTGGGTATCGGTACGTTGAAACAGCAGCACTACCTTGAGCTATCGAGAAAGCAGATAGAGCGTACGTGTAGTTTGTTTGAGATCCTACAAGATCTTGTGATTGCAAATCGTACGGACGCGGATTGTGCGCCTATCGAATTCGCTAAGTTGCTAGCAGAAGTCGCCGAAGATCAGCGGGTAGTGCTCCAAGCATCAGGCATCGAGCTAAGGATAGTAATTTCCAACGATCTTCTTACCATAATTGGCGACGAAATCAGGACGCTACAGGCCGTCCAAAGCGCATTGAAGACTGCTGCCTCTGTTTCTGCGGCGGGCGATGTCGTCGAGTTTCTGGCTTCAGTCTGCGATGGGTATGTCGAGTTGATAATCCGAAATGATCGTGAGCACGGAAGGTCGCTCAACTCATCGGATCGGCTCAGTATTTCTCTGTCTCAAGAAAACATTCTGAGCCAACAAGGCGAGTATGAGTATTCAGAAGACCCGTTTTGCATACGCTTGGCGTTGCCTATGCCGCCTTAGGAGCCGCATCGTCAGCTCTGTTCAGCCATAACATTACGATCTATAACACGGTAAACGATGCAGACACCTCAATCTGCATGCAGCGAGAGATAATATGTGATATCTGTCATATCTATACTGGCCGAGAAAGACCACTATCAGAGTTCGCCGTTTACGAGGGAGTCTTAGATTCTCCGTCTGTAGTAAATCCATAACAGTTTGTTTTTAATAAGGTTCGGCGCACGAACCCATGACAGTTGTGTGGCAGCTGGCATAACCCTTGATATCGAATTGGTGAAGACCCCTTGAGCAGCCTACCTATTTTTTCGTTTCCCTATGAAGTGTACGAAGACAGAGCGCAGATCAACGTCTTCGTCATCAGCCCAATCATCAGCCTTCGCCAGCAGTTGCAGGAAAAACTGGACTTCCCGCGATGGAATGTGATCCAAGCAGGCAGCGGCGCGTCAGCATTGGAAGAGTTGCGCAAGCACGGGGATGAGGACGGGATCCTCTTGCTGGATATGAATCTACCGGATCTTGACCCGATTGAATTCAGCGGGCTGGTCAAAGATCGCTTCCCGGACATTCAAATCCTGATATTGAACGCCCAAACAGGGCAATTGCTGATTGGAAGTGAGTCACCAACTGACGAGTCGGCCCAACTTGCCGAGGCAATTAATCGGGGTGGCGCATTTTGGTCCAACACTAGTGATGGACGCGAGGCCGAAGTACAGCGTTTTGTCCCGCAAAACAAAATTCGCATTAAGAGCATGATTGGCGAATCAGAGGCAATGCAGCGAACCTATAGAGCCATCCAGATGGTCGCTGTTCGCAATACGACCGTGCTGATTACAGGTGAGAGTGGTACGGGCAAGGATTTGGTCGCACAGGAGATCCACCTGCTGAGTCCACGCAAGAAGAAACCACTCGTGATAGTGAACTGCGCGGCCATCCCCGAAACGCTCCTGGAAGCGGAGCTATTTGGGTACACCAAAGGATCCTTTACTGGGGCGGCTCAGTCGCGCATTGGAAGAATTCATGCCGCCCATGGAGGAACACTTTTTTTGGACGAGATTGGAGACATGCCTTTATCGCTACAGAGCAAGATTCTGAGATTTATCGAGCAGGGGGAAGTGCAGCGACTTGGAGGCAACGACAATCTCAAGGTAGACGTACGGGTGATCGCGGCTACCAACGCTAACCTGATGAAGATGGTCTCAGAGTCGCGCTTCCGCGAGGATCTATATTACCGCCTTGCGGTATTTCCCATCCATCTGCCACCATTACGCGATCACATTAGCGATCTTGATGAGTTGACTGAGGCGTTTGTGACCAAGTATGACTCTCGGCTTGCAATCAGCAGGGAGGCTCTCGAAGTCCTTACGCAACACCGCTGGCAAGGGAATGTGCGTGAGTTGCGCAATGTTATCGAGCGGGCGTGTATTTTTGCTGAAGCCGAACGAACAATCAGGGCGGAACACATAATTTTTTAGGACTTATGCCAACTTTTGGGTAATAGGCTGGCAGTTTGGCGCTCATCGTGCATTTGCAGTAGGCAGATGCTGCCTAGTTCTCATATTGCTCCAATAAACGAGCTTGTCCCGGATGCTCTCCAGAGTCCACGGATGCTGGCTGATGCCTTCTCGGAGTTTATCTCCGCGTCTTCGCTGCTGGAGGCATCATACCGCGATCTACAGCAGGAGGTTGCGCATCTCGGGCTCGAATTAGCAGAACGCAACGCCGCATTACGCAGCAGCCTAGCGGAAAACGACCGGATGCGTGCGGCACTACAGCAGATGATCGATTTGATGCCATGCGGCGTACTGGTGTTGGATACTGCCGAAACCATCGTTATGATCAATCCTGAGAGCCGAAGGCTACTGGAGCTCGGCACCACGCAAGTGAGGAATCTGCAGGATCTATCTGCTGCCAGTTCTATTGACTTCGAGACTCTCATGGAAGGCTCAGAGGGTCATCTCAACAGTGAAGTTTCCATTTCTTGCGTGACAGGGCGTCGCTGGCTGGCGATTGGCAACCGAAGGCTGTTCTGTGCTTCGGCTAGCCATGGTCAAAAAGATGCGAAAGCGACGCTGCAAAGCATATGGATTCTCCGCGATATCACAGCAAATAAGCAGGCCGAGCAGGTCCGGGAAGACGCGCGAAGTGCCATGGCGCTCGCGGAGGTCTCGACGATCCTCGCGCATGAGATTAGAAACCCATTAGCGAGCATGGAACTGTTCGCTGGCTTGATCGCAGACGATCCCGACCAGTCGTCGCAGTGGCTTTCCAATCTTCGGGCAGGAATTCGTTTGCTCTCCGGGACTGTCAACAACGTCCTGAGCATTCACTGCGGAGGCAATTCTCCTCTCACATATTTGAATCTGATCGCCTGCGTTCAAAGCAGCGTGGAGTTCGTACAGCCCATCGCGGAGCAGGCATCCCTTCTACTCTCCTTTCAAGCCGGCAGCGAGAGTCTGACGATTCAGGGCAACGAGAATGGCCTCCGTCAAATCGTCCTGAATCTCGTCTGCAACGCCATTCGCCACACTCCCGCCGGGGGAGAGATTACGGTCTCGACCCGGAAGGCATCGCGATCGGGAGCGACATGCGCATTGGTTGAGGTTGCTGACACCGGTTGTGGCATTCCAGCGCACATGCTGGATCAGCTTTTTGATGTGGGCTTCAGCGCGGAGGGCAACACCCCCGGACTAGGCCTCGCAGTTTGCAAACAACTGATGGATCAGCATGGCGGTAAGATACACGTCTCCAGCCGTGTGAACGATGGAACCACTTTTGAATTGGAGTTTCCAACTTATGAGCAGTGACGCAACAACTTCTGTAATGGTGGTCGACGATGAGCCAGGAATTCGCACTGCACTGCGTGCCAATTTTCTACGTCACGGCTGGCGGGTCGAGACCGCTAGCTGTGTGCGTGAAGCGATCCGCCATCTGGAGGGCAAGGAGTTCGATCTGGTCGTCACCGACATTCGCATGCCAGACGGCACCGGCATGGAAGTGATGAGATCTGTGCGTCAATTGTCCCCTGGAACAGCGGTCATATTGTTAACTGCATTTGGCTCGGTTCCGGACGCGGTCAGCGCGATGCGTGACGGAGCGCTGGACTACTTGACCAAGCCAATCTCTTTTGATCAGTTGCAGATAGCGGCTGCGCAGGTAATGCACCGCGCAAGGCAGGTGGTCGTTGCCGAACCCGCTGCGCCCGGCGACATTGTGGGGCGGTCGCCACTTTTGCTTCGCGCGATTCAGAGGGCTCGCGCCGCAGCCAGCACGGGCGCCGACGTTCTTATCGAGGCAGAGAGCGGAACGGGCAAGGAACTGTTGGCCCGCTTTATTCACGATTCCAGCGACCGTTGTCGTAAGCCGTTTGTCGCCGTCAACTGCGCCGCTGTTCCTGAAGCTCTGCTCGAAAGCGAGTTGTTTGGTCACGGGCGTGGCGCGTTCACCGGCGCAGTCGGAGCGAAGGCCGGCAAGTTTGAACTCGCAGACGGCGGAACGATCCTGCTGGATGAGATCGGCGAAATGCCCCTCCATGTGCAGCCCAAACTCCTGCGCGCCCTACAGGAGCGCGAGTTTGAAAGGCTTGGCGAAGGGCGATCGGTCCACGTGGACATTCGCGTGATTGCGACCACCAACGTCTCGCTCGCGCAGATGGTCGAGCGCGGCCAGTTTCGTGGCGATCTGTACTACCGGTTGAATGTGATTCCGCTCTCGTTGCCACCATTGCGTGATCGTCGGGAGGATATTCCAATCCTGGCACAGCACTTCGCCCAGAAGTACGCGGCACAATCACAGACCCAACCAGCAAAGCTCCACCCCGAGTTTCTCGCTCTTCTTCAGTTGCAGTCGTGGGCTGGAAATGTAAGGGAACTGGCGAACTTCATGCGACGCGTACTCACTTTGAGTGAAACGTTAGACATCGACGCGAACTGCTTTGAAATGGAATTTCAGGGACCGATCAAGCCCTACATCGTACATAAAGCGCCCTCCGCAGTCGCGGGTGCAGTTGCAGGCACTCCGATCCGTCAGGTGGAACGGCTGCACCTGGAAAACACCCTCGCCCTGACGGATGGAAACCGCACTCATGCCGCCGAGATGCTGGGCATCAGCCTGCGGACATTACGCAACAAGATTCGGGAGTACGGTCTCCCCCCACGGAGGTACGCATAATGCCGAACGTTCCTATGCTGCAACAGTTGACCGGCTATCTTCAACTCACCAACCAGCGCCAGCAATTGATCGTATCCAACATGGCAAATATCGACACGCCTGGCTATCACACTCAAGACCTCGACTTTCAGGGCGCAATGCAACAGGTTGTGAACGAGGGCAACGTCAAGATGACGCCGGCCTCGCAGGAAGAGGAAGGATTGCCGGAGCGTCCGGATGGAAACAACGTAAACGTAGACCGCGAAGGTCTGCTGCTATCGCAGACCCAACTTCAGTATCAGATGGGTGTTCAGCTGATCAAGGCTGAGTTTCATAAGCTTCTGACAGCGATCAAGGAAGGAAGCTAACGATGGGCCTTTTCGACATGTTGAACATCAGCGGATCGGCTCTGGCCGCAGAGCGGCAGCGAGCCGAAGTTACGTCGGCGAACCTCGCCAACGCAGAGACTACCCACACGGACTCCGGCGGGCCCTATGTGCGCAAGGAAGTAATCTTCGATAGCACCAAGGGATCTCCGTTCCGCACAGTCTTCAATGGAGTCGGCAACTTTGCCGAGCCTCCCGCCGGTTCGGTGCATATTTCGCAGGTTGTGAACGACACGACGCCCCCGGTCATGCGCTACGAACCGGGCAATCCGGATGCTGACAAGAGCGGGTACGTCGCCTATCCCGCGATCAATCCCGTGAGTGAGATGGTGGATCTGATGGGCTCGGTTCGGGCCTACCAACTCAACGCATCGGCCGTGAACGCGGCGAAGCAGATGATCCAGGAATCGATCGACATTCTGAAAACCACATAACTACGGAGCGGCATCATGAACAGCGTCACTTTAGGCACAATTCCAAATTCGTATATGCCGGACTCATCGTCACTCGACATCGGCGCAGACTCCGATGGGATGAACTTCGGCGATGTGCTGAAGAACGCCGTGCACAGCGTGGATCAGGTCAACGACAACGCAGCCTCGCAGGTCAGCAACCTGCTGCAAGGCGGAAACAGCGACGTAAACAGCGTGATGATCGCTGTGGAGAAGGCAGATGTGTCGTTCCAGCTCATGATGCAGGTCCGCAATAAAATTGTGAGCGCATATCAGGATATTGAGAAGATGCAGTTCTAGGGCGAAACCACCATGGCAGGATTTCAAGACGCAACCGAGCAGGCAAAACAATTCTGGGCAAGCCGCACTTCCAGTCAGAAGGGACTTCTTCTGGCCGGGGCAGGCGCGACTATATTGCTGATTGCGCTCTTCGCCAAACTTATCGGAACACCCGACTTCAAACCGCTCTACACCGGGCTGGAGCCCGCCGACGCACAGGCTCTGACTGCGCAACTGGACGCGCAAGGCATCGCCCACGAGGCCAGCGCGGATGGAAAGTCTATCAGCGTACCAGCAGACAAGCTGGATGCGGCACGACTACAGACAGCAACTCAGGGGACACCACGCAGCGGACGCATGGGGTTTGAACTCTTCGACAAGATGTCGTGGGGCCAGACCGAGTTCGATGAGAAGGTTACCTATCAGCGCGCACTCGAAGGCGAACTTGAGAAGACCATCCAGACGCTCGGCGATGTGGAGAGCGCGCGAGTTCACTTGGTGATGCCGACGGACTCCGTATTTATGGATCACGAGCGGGGGGCCAAGGCGTCGGTGATTTTAAAGCTTCGCCACAGCGGCCTGTCGAAGGACGCGGTCATCGCAATTTCGCGGCTTGTCGCTGGCGCGGTGGACGAGTTGAAGCCAGAGGACGTCTCGATTGTGGATGCCGACTCGGACCGTTCGCTTGGTCTGGGGCACGATGGGCAGGAAGAGAACGAGGCTACCGAGACGAATCTAACACAACGCCTGATCAGCACACTTGAGCCGATCGTTGGCCAAGACAAGATTCGGGCCAGCGTTAACGTCAGCTACGATCAGGGCTCAACGGAAGAAACTGCCGAAAAATATGATCCGACAGTCAGTGCTGTGCTGAGCGAGCAGAAGACTGATGAGCGTTCTGGAGGTCCGGCTGGCTCTGCGGCGGGTGCAGGCGGAGCCAGCGGCGGTGTTCCCGGGGCAACGAGCAACATTCCCTCCAAGCAGGCGAAGGCACCGATCTCGTCCGCTCAGAATGTTCAGACTTCGACGACGCAGAGCGCACAGTACGGCGTAAATAAGACCGATACCCACACAATTATTCCAGCGGGTAGAATTCAACGGGTAACGGCAGCGATTCTCGTCGATGATGCAGTGATCCGAAACGTCGTGGGTGGCAAGGAAACGTTCAATAAGATCAAGAGGTCGCCGGAAGAACTGGCTCAGATCCAGCAACTTGCCGAAGGAGTCCTTGGATTCGACGCGAAGCGTGGCGACAGTATCAGCGTTCAGGATCTTTCGTTTGACTCTCCGGTCTCCGCAGCCGATTTTCCCGCACCAAGTTGGACAGAGAAGGCACAGAAGGCAGTGACAGATTACTCGTCGCTTCTGCGACCTGTTTCGCTGCTGATTCTCTTCCTCCTTGCTTATCTGTTTGTGCTGCGGCCAATACAGAAGCACGCTCTTAGTCCCGTACAGCCCTATCAGCCGGAACAGCCCGCTCTGGAAAGTGGATCGATACCGAATCGTCTCGCCGGCGGCTATGGCGGGGGAGCTAACGACACTCTGGGGGCAACGCAATTAAAACAGCAGACGATTGAACTGATCCGGCAGAAACCGGCTAACACGGCGCGAGCAGTGCAGGCATGGCTGCGAGAGGAGCCGTCATGAGTTCGCTGGGTTCTTCGACATTAACCGGCGTACGCAAGGCGGCGATTCTACTGTCGCTGCTTGGAGATGAGCCAGCCGCAACGATTCTCCGCAACCTGCCGGACCATGATCTACAGCGCGTGACGGACGAGCTCGTAAGACTTGGCCAGGTTCCGTTCGATGTGACGCTGGATGTGCTGGAGGAGTACCAGCAGATGATGGCCGCACAGGATTTCATAGCTGTAGGTGGTCAGGACGTCGCGACTCGCCTGTTGGTCAAGGCATTCGGTGAGGACGGGGCCAAAAGCATGGTGCAGCGGTTGACACATGCGGAAGAGCCAAGTGAGCTGGAATTATTGAAGAAGGCCAATCCACAGCAACTGGCGAAGTTTCTTGCCGGCGAAGGATCGCAGACCAAAGCTCTGGTGCTCGGACATCTCGACTCCAAGCAGGCCTCTGCGCTGCTGATGAGCATGGAGCCAGACATACGCGCGGATTGCGTAAGACTCCTCGCAAATCTGGGTCAGTTCTCTCCCGAGGTTGCGGCGAGAGTCTCCAGCGTACTCAGCCGCCGTTTGAAATCGGTGGGCGATCACAGCAAGAAAGCGGACTCGGGTTCAAGGAACGTAGCTGAGTTGATGAACCGGATTGACTCGACTACGGCACGCGAGATTCTAGAGAACATCGAAAAAGAGGAGCCCACGCTGGCTATCAGCATTCGAGACCTGATGTTTCGCTTCGAGGATTTCCTTGGCGTTCCTGAGCGGGAGCTGCGAGAGCTGATGAATTCGATAGACAAGAAAACTCTGATGATCGCCCTGAAGTCTGCGAGTGAGGACTTGAAGAGTCATTTCTATCGCACAATGTCTTCTCGCGCGGTCGAGATGATGAAAGAAGATTCGGAGATGATGGGACCGGTTCGCAGCAAGGAAGTAGCAAAGGCCCAGACGGAGATCGTCGCCATTGCGCGCAAGCTCGAATCGGAAGGCAAGATTGTACTAAAAGCCGACGGAGAAGATGAATATGTCCTTTAGCACGCAATTTGAGAGTCTGCTTTCGCTGCCGATCACGGCAATGGAATACCGGGATATGGCGGGGCATCGGATCTCGGACGACACGAGCATGTCCGGAGTATGGAGTACGAACGGTGCGGGACGGCACCGGACGAAAGTGGATGTCTCCGAAGAGGAACTCGCAGCCAGAATTCAGGGTGAGGTGGCTGAGGCGACGCACCAGACGGAGCAGAAATTGCGCCAGGAGTATGAGGCGAGACTCGCGACAGCGCGGGCGCCTATTGCATCCGCAATCACTGCATTCGATGCGCAGCGAACCGAATACTACACGCGGGTGGAGGCGGAGGTGGTTCAACTCGCGCTTGCTATCGCCGCCAAGATTCTCCATCGCGAAGCGCAGGTCGATCCGATGCTGGTCGCGGCACTGGTGAAGATGACCATCGAAAAGATGCGCGAGGGATCGAGTGTGACGGTGCGCGTCGCGCCGGGCCTTGCACACCGATGGAAGGAGTACTTTGCTGGGCAACCGAACGCCGCACAAATCGAGGTGGTTGAGGACGCGGAACTTAGCAGTCATGATTGTCTGCTGGAGACTGAGTTGGGCACTGCCAACTTCGGGTTGGATACGCAACTGAAAGAGGTTGAAAAAGGCTTCTTCGACCTGCTCGCGCTTCGTCCGGTGAACAGGTGAAACGGCCACTGCTGGCTCCGTACATCAACTATCTTAATGATGGATCGACGCTACGCTGGAGCGGTCGAGTCAGCCAAGTTGTTGGCAACTTGATTGAGTCCGAGGGGCCATTCTGCTTTGTAGGCGAGTCATGCGAGATTGTCAGCGCGGGCGGACGGTGCTTCGACGGCGAGATTATTGGTTTCCGCGGATCCACGATGTTGTCCATGTCGGCGGATCAACCACAAGGAATTAGATTCGGCGACCAGATCTCGACTTGGGGTGCTCGTCCATCGGTTCGGGTCGGGCCTGGATTGTTGGGCCGAGTTATTGATCCGACGGGCAATGCATTGGATGGCAAGGGAGATTACCGAGCGACCCATGCCGTAGCCATTGATGGTTCTGCGCCGCTACCGCTTGACCGGGTTCCGATCCGCGAGCCGCTGGGCTGCGGCATCAAGGCGATCGATGCTTTCTTGACCTGCGGCCGAGGACAGCGGGTTGGCATCTTCGGTGGAAGCGGAGTTGGTAAAAGTACGCTGATTGGCATGATGGCGCGGGGAACCGCCGCCGACATGACGGTGCTTGCGCTGGTGGGAGAACGTGGGCGTGAAGTGGGCGAGTTTCTTGAGGTCCTCGGCGAGGAAGGATTGAAGCGTGCAGTCGTCATCGTTTCAACTTCCGATCAATCGCCGCTGCTGCGCATCCGCGCGGCTTTGTCGGCTACGGCGGTCGCCGAGTACTTTGCGAGCCTCGGCAAGAACGTGCTGCTAATCGTCGATTCGCTGACACGGTTCGCAATGGCTCAGCGAGAGATTGGTTTGGCTGCCGGAGAGCCTCCTACAGCGAAGGGCTACACCCCTTCCGTGCTGAACATGCTGGCTCGCCTGGTGGAACGAACGGGAAACTTTTCGCATGGCAGCATTACGGCCTTCTATACGGTGCTGATGGAGGGCGACGATCAGCAAGATCCGGTTGTTGATACGGTGCGCTCACTGCTGGATGGTCATGTAGTGTTGGATCGAAATATGGCCATGCGCAGCCATTATCCGCCCATCTCGATTTTGCAGAGTCTCAGTCGGTTGATGTCGAGCGTTGTGTCGGAGACGCATCTGGCAAAGGCGAATGAGTTGCGGTTGTCGATGGCGGCGTATGCCCGGTCGGAAGATCTGATCCGCATCGGGGCCTATCAGAAGGATTCTGATCCGATCCTGGATAAAGCGGTTCAGATACTGCCGACGTTAAACGCGTTTCTACAGCAGAGACCGGATTCGCGATGCAAATATGCGGAAGCAGTTGATTCTCTGATGGCGTTGCAGAGCTAACCAATTAAAAGACGGGAATGGAGGCAAGGATGGCATTTCTATTTGCCCTTGCAACTGTGATGCGGGTGAGAGAGAGCATTGAGCAGCGCGAGGAGTGTGCCCTACAGAAGATTCAACTCGAGATGGCTCGTGTGGCGCGCCAGATCGAAGAACTAACTGAAGCTATGGCGAAGGCTCATGTAGCGCGGGAACAAGCGCTGAAGCGAACCATGCCGGGTGGCGAACTACAGTCGATGTTGTGGCAGGTGCAGACAGCGGTTGAAGGGAAGAAGACTCTGCTGGTCACGCTTCAAGGATTGGAAGAAATGCGCTTGCAACAAATGAAGGTCTATCAGGCTGCCCACCGCGACCACGAAACCATGATCAATATGTGCAACGAGCAGCGGGAGGTGTACGAGATAGAGCAGGCTCGCTCGCAGCAGAAATATCTCGATGACATCTTCATGGCTCGCCGTCACCGCGGTTAGGCCCTACTTCAATCCAGACAAAAAGAGATTAGCCCGGAATACATCCGGGCTCGTGGTGCTTATGATTAAACCCTTGTTCCATCGGGGAAGAAGTGGGCAGACATTGCCTAGTGTATACGGCAACCGTTGCCGGGCAGAGGACAAAGCGCCATGCGCCAAAATCGCATAAATCAATAACAACTGTAGAATCAGTTCCTTGAAAGCTTTACGGTGGGCGCTGAAAAGGGCAAGTACTGGCATAAGACGTGCACTAAGGCATGTGTGCGAATTGCTTCCCCATCGACGACGCCCGGAACCGCAACCTTACCGATTCCCGTCTCGGCGAGTCCATCCGGCATCACGTTCCAAGCTGCGCTCGCAAATTCCTCCAGCCGGACAAATGAGGACAATAGCTCGATGGGGAGTGGATCGAAGTCGTCCTCCGGCGTAGGCACGACTGGCCAGCCGACGAGCAAGCAGAAAAGTAAACAGGACGAGAAGCAGGCGACTTCCAGCGCAAGCAATGACAGCGCACCTGCAAGCACAATCGTTCCACAGACGGGTCAGAAGGCGGCTCCGCTACAGGACTTGCTGGACGCGCAAGATACAGGCGATCATGCAGGCGATAGTGCATCGGAATCGGTAACTCCGGTGGCGGACCAACAAGGAAGCCTATCCGGTGTATATCTTCGTGGCGATAGTGCATCGAAATCGGGAACTCCGGTGGCGACTATAGGCCTTCAAGTTCTTAGTGCTTCGCCTACCCTGTCGCGACAAATATCCGCGCAGGCGGCACTGTGTACCACGGAACGAGTGGCAACGACGTTGCAACCGTCGAGTGTGGCGGCTAACGGCGATAAGGAAATAGATGGCGGTTCGCAGACGGATGCAAATGCGGCCGGCACAGCGGTACAGGCTGGAGCGGGCGTAGTTGCACTAGCCGCTGGAGAGACTTTTGAGCTAAAGATGGCTCAGCCGACGACTACGGACATTGCCAACAAAGCGGATTCAGTTCAGCCCGCAGGCAAGGCGACGCAGAAGACCGTTGTCGACGCAGCGGGATCAAAAAACTCGAATCTGACGAATACTACGGATACCGGCAAGGCGAAGATTGCGGATGCAGTGAGCGCGGTGACCTGTGCATCATCGAACGGTGCTCAGAGCAACGAGCAGTCGATGCAACATTCCCAGCCCGACGGCTCGCAGGCGACGGTGATACTGCAGAAGGTTGTAAATGACGGTGCGGCGCAGGTGCAGGCGATCCCAATGCATGCGGCAATTCACTCAGCAGCAACGACGCCTAATACGCCGAGCGGTGTTCAGAATGGAACTTACTCAGGTGTTGAGCGGGGAGACACAGGGGCGAGTCCGCTGGACGGCGGAGAGCAGACGGTTCCTTCAAGCATCAATGCGGCGAAGCTGATCCAGACGATGGGTGAGACGGAGATGCGCGTGGGGATGCACACCGCCGACTTTGGCAATATCTCGATTCGTACGTCTGTGTCGCAACAGCAGATGCTGACCCAGATTTCTCTGGATCACAGCGACCTGAGCCAGGCCATATCGGCCCATATTTCTTCGGTTCAGGCGAAGCTGGGAAACGACTATGGACTTCAGGCATTGATCCAAGTGAATCATCAAGGGGCATTTGCATCGGCTTCGGGCGATCAGGGAAGTTCGCAGCGGAGAGAACAGAGTGCGTTTTCCCCTTCGGTTCGGTCTGAGAGTACCGCAGTTCCGGCAGAGCTCGACGTTGGGATGAGCCCGGCAGTGATAACGGATGTAAGCGCCGGATATAGGTTGGACATCAGAGCATAAAGTGCAATTAATTCAAGAGAAAGAGGAAGGTAGATGAACATTCAAGGATTCACCCCGAGCGTGACCGCACCGCAGACGGCATCAAACACGGTTTCGCCCAGGGCGACGACCAGTTCTACAAGTTCGTCAAGTTCAAGCAGCACGGCGAGCAACTCTCTGGGGACTTCGTCGACCGATCTACAGAGCACATTCCTAAACCTGCTGGTGACGGAGTTGCAGAATCAGGACCCGACGTCACCGGTCGATCCGACTCAGATGGTTGGTCAGATGGTCTCACTGAACCAGTTGGATCAGTTGATGTCCATCAACCAGACACTGGACAACATGTCTGCGGGAACGACCAGCTCAACCACCGCCAGCCCTGCGATCGCGAATGCGATGACGTCCATGGATAGCGGGAGCACAAATGCGTCTTCTACTTCTTCGGCAACTGCACATTTGGCGAATACGGCGGCCAGCCAACAGCTGCCGACTTATACACCCATGTCGAATCCGAATGCGTTCATGAACCTGTACGGAAGCTTCGCAACCCCAGCGGCAACTTCAAGTTCCACACTCACAGGAGGTAGGTAAATGTCAGCCTTTTCGACCCCGCTATCAGGCCTGGAAGCCATGTCTTCCTCGCTCAACAGCATTGCAAACAATCTGGCTAACCTCAACACCGATGGCTACAAAAACCAAACCATTAACTTCGCTGACGTCTTCAACCAGATGCAGGGAAACTCGGGGAATGGAGATCCGATCCAGAGTGGATCGGGCGTACAAGTGGCCGGCACCACTTCTAACTTTACCAACGGCAACGTCAGCTCAACCGGCGTTTCATCAAACATGGCGCTACAGGGCAACGGATTCTTCGTTCTCCAAAACGCCAGCGGAACCGACTACACACGCTCAGGCGACTTCACTGTAAATTCTTCAGGACAGCTTTGCACTCCAGGCGGTGAATTGGTTATGGGTTACCCTGCCACCGATGGTGTTGTCTCGACCGACGCAGCTCTCGCGCCAATATCCGTCAATCAGGCAAGCATAATCCCAGCGGTAGCCACTACAAGCTTCCAAACGAATACGAACCTGGACTCCACCGCCACCGTTGGCACCACATTCAGCACACCAATCACGGTTTACGACTCGCTCGGAACAGCGCAAACACTCAGCGTAAGTTACACGAATACCGCTGCAAATAGCTGGAGCTACAGCGTCACACTTCCTGCCTCAGCCACTGGAGGAACGGGAAGTCCGACGACCGTTGCTTCTGGCACGATGACCTTTGACTCTTCCGGCAATTTGACGTCACCCACTGGAACGGTCTCGGGCATCAATATCACTGGTCTGGCTGACGGTGCCGCATCGATGAACCTGAGTTGGAATCTGACCGATGCTTCAGGAAACACTACCCTTACGCAGCAAAATGTGACAAGTGCCACATCAACTACTGACCAGAACGGTTATGGCGTTGGGACACTCACAGGCTATTCGGTGCTCTCCAATGGGACTGTACAGGGTCAATTCAGTAACAGCCAAACGCAGTCGCTCGGTCAGGTCGCGGTGGCTAGCTTTGCAAATACTCAGGGATTGGCGCAGTCGGGAAGCGACAATTACCAAGCTACGTTTGCCTCGGGAGCTGCTGTGGTTGGGCAGGCCGGCGCGGGTGGAAATAGCACAATCACTGGAGGAGCGGTGGAGGAATCCAACGTGGATCTCTCGACGGAATTCTCGGACATGATCGTTGCTCAGCAGGGCTACGAAGCCAATGCCAAGGTGCTGACGACTCTAAATCAGATCTCGCAGGCGACAATTCAGATGATGACTTAGGGCTGGGTCTGGGCACCTAAGTTGTTAGTTTACGATTAGAACCTCCCGTCAGGCCGACTTTGGCTTGGCGGGTAGGGTTCTGCCGTCCGCCGTCTCTCATGGCTATCTCACCAGCCTTTGGGGTTGTAAACTGGGCAAGTATTGCCTATAAGCCACCTAGATACAAATAGCTAGCCGAGGGAATCCCGGCGCGAGAGGGACTGCGCGCCGTTTACCCATTTCGGCACTCGGATTGCAATTATCCCCATGCGACCGCTCCATTCAGAAAGGCGGAGCGCGCGAGGGTTGAATGAATAGTGCAGTCCAGAAGCTTGAAGCAAGCGCAGTCCAAAAGCTTGAAGCAAACATTGCTGAGCCAACTCTTCCCATCTCGACGCCGACTGGGCTGGACCTACTCGATACCATGCCGTGGCTGCCCTGCACGCTCAGCCTTGAGCTGCCGGTGGTTCGGTTCACAATCGGCGACCTGCTGAAAATGACCAAAGGCTCCATTGTGCAGACGGGGAGCCATCACACCAGCGACGTGCCGCTCCGAGTCAACCAGTTGCTGATCGGCTGGACAGAGTTCGAAGTTGTCGGCGACCGGCTGGCCGTTCGCATTACGGATCAAGCATGATTGTGACGATTCGCATTCCACGTTTTGCTTCTCCGGGCTCGCGCCTAGGATCGACCGAGCGGGCAATGGAGCCGGGGCGTACGGGGTCGACCTTTCATGCAGCACTGACCGATTCCGCCGAGGACTGGGTCATACAAGGGACTCCGCGCGCAGTGTTCACTCCTCGACCCGATGTGAGTGAAGCGCCGCCGCGTCCGGGGATACTGACGCGCACATGGTCGTGGCTGCATACAAAATATACGCTGACTACCATCAAACGATTGCGGGTCGCCGAAACAGTGTCCTTGGGAGAGAAGCGCTTTGTATCCATCGTGTGCGTGGAGGGACGCGAGTTTTTGATTGGAGGAGGCTCGTCCGGAGTGTCCCTGCTGGCCCAGTTGAGTCCAGCCGGTGAGTTCGCGGGCGTGGGGCCGAAGGGCACACAGGGGAATGCTGAATGACTCGTGGTTGCTCAGTACTAAGTTTAGGAATGAGAATGGCCGTCGCCCTGCTGCTTGGGGTTGCGAGTACCGCGATCGCGCAGGTACATCCGACCATGTCTAATGCCGGGACAGCGCAACCTATGGCTGCGCAGTCATCTCAATTCACGGGCGGGAAAATTCGGACAATACCAAGTGCGGCGATTGCGCTGAAGCGCGCTGGGTCCGGCCCAACGCCCAGAATTACGAGTCATCCGGTTGCACCTGCTTCGTCAACGGCTGATATTGGCGGCGTTTTACAGATTCCTGGAGTAACTGGCGGATCAGTGCCGTGGTCGATCATTGTCATGCTTACGGCGTTGACGCTGATTCCGTCGATCCTCGTTTGCATGACACCGTTCGCGCGCCTGCTAATTGTCTTTCATTTTCTACGCCAGGCACTTGGGCTACAGACCACGCCGTCGAACCAGACGCTGATCGGGCTTTCGCTGATTCTGACATTTTTCCTGATGCAACCTGTTGCGAACCAGATTTACCAAGATGCGTTTCTGCCGATGCAATCAGGTCAGATCAGTGCGATTGACGCCTTGTCGCGCGCGGAAGATCCGATGCGCCACTTCATGGCTCACTATGTGCGCGAAAAAGATGTGGCATTGTTTGTTGAGTTGGCGAAGGAGCCGCGACCAGCGTCGATGAACGATGTGTCGATGCGCGTATTGCTGCCGGCGTACATCTTGTCAGAGTTGAAGGCGGGATTTCAAATTGGAACGGTACTGTTTCTTCCCTTCCTGATTGTCGACATGGTGGTGGCATCAATTACAACTTCGGTGGGCATGTTGCAACTGCCACCAGTGGTCATATCCACACCTCTCAAACTCCTACTGTTTCTGATGGTAGACGGCTGGCACCTATTAATAAGTTCGCTGATGCGGAGCTTTAACTAATTATGGACGTTGATCAGGTTGTACTGCTCGGACGAATGATGCTGCAGGAGGTGATGATCCTGGTCGGTCCAATATTGGCTGTGGCGATCTTCGTCAGCCTGGGGGTCAACATCATCCAAGTGCTTACTTCGTTACAGGACACCACAGTGTCTACGGTGTCGCGATTGCTTGCTACGGGCGGCGCATTGTTCTGCATGATGCCGTGGATGTGGCGTCACTTGGTGCAGTACACCCTGGGCATATTTTCCGACTTTGGCCGGTACACGCAATGATCCAGATCCCACTGCTCACCATTATCAGCGCCATGCTGACCATCAGCGTACGGCTGACCGGCCTGATGTTGTTCGCGCCATTTCTGGGGAGTTCGGTAATTCCGGCGCGTGTAAAGGCGATCCTAGTGCTTTCGCTGACGTTGCTGCTGTACCCAGTGGTCGGACGTGACTTCGGTACGTTCACTCTGGCTCAGTGGCCAATCCTCATCTTCATGGAGTTCCTCATCGGGGTGGGCATGGGGATTGCGACTAACGTCGTGTTCGAGGCCGTCAACATGACCGGACAGATTCTGGGTGTGCAGATGGGGTACTCTCTGGTGAACATTCTCGATCCCTCGACGCAGGTTGATACGACCGTAATGGAGGTATTTTACCAGAGCATAGTGATGCTGCTTTTCCTGCGCATGGATGTGCATTACTGGCTACTTCGCGCGATTGGAAACAGCTTCGTTTACATGCCTATCGGTACGATGCACATGAGCAGCCTCTTTACGATGGCGGTGCTTAATACGGGAGGCCAAATTATCGGACTGGCGATTCAGATCGCAGCGCCCGTTCTATCAGCAACATTGATTGCGGATGTCGTGCTCGGATTGTTGGGTAAGGCTTCTCCACAATTACCCCTAATGCTGCTTGGCCCGGCGGTCAAGAGTCTGCTTGGAATTTCCATTCTGATCGCGACCCTGAAGTATTGGCCCGATCTCTTCCGTCGCTTGTTTCTTGATTCGCTGGCGAACGGCGAACGCATTCTTCACATGGTTCACTAAGGCACAATGTCGGAATCGAACAAGAGCGAAGAAGCGACACCACGACACCGGCTAAAGGCGCGGGAGAAGGGTCAGGTCACGCGATCACGTGAATTGACTGGTGCCGTGTCGATGTTCGCCGTGGTCGGCGTCGTGATGCTTACGGCGCAGCAGGCTGCGCATCACTGGACAGATTTCTTCCGAAATTCACTAGATACTGCTGGTAGTCCGATAGAAGCGAACGGGCCACTTCTCTTCTGGACATGTATCGAGACATTGCGCTGGGTGGTTCCGATTCTTGCGGCTGCCCTAGCGACCTCGCTTGCGGTTGGATATATGCAAGGCGGCTTCGTGTTCGCACCCGAGGCTCTTTCGATCAAACCTGAACGTCTTAGCCCTGCCGCGAAACTGAAGAACATTTTTTCGGTTGCCGGACTCAGTACGAGTCTGAAGTCTATGCTGCCGTTTACAGCCATTGCGTGGGTGGGATACGCATGCATCAACAGCCATTGGCGACAGATTCTGATCAGCTCGGATTCAGATTCGCGAGGTTTCGTCAATCTGATGAGCGCCATGCTTTACGAGGTCCTATGGAAGTCTGGCCTGATTCTTCTGGGCTGGGCCGGCGTCGACTATTTCTTCCTCTGGCTGAAGAGTGAAGGCGACATGAAGATGAGCAAACAGGAGATTAAAGAAGAAATGAAGCAGTCGGAGGGGAATCCGCAGAGCAAGGCGCGATTCCGACGATTGCAGCGCCAGTCGCGGCGCAAGCAAATGATCAAGGCCGCGGAAACTGCGACTGTCGTTATTACGAATCCGACACACTATGCGGTTGCTCTACGGTACGAGATGAACATGGCCGCTCCTATTGTTGTGGCAAAAGGGCTCGACTTGCTGGCGCAGAAGATCAAGGAGATTGCGTGGGAATGCGACATTCCAGTAATGGAGAACCGACCGCTCGCGCAGGCGCTCTACAAAGGCACTGAAGTCGGGGACGTCATCCCGTCTGCGCTATACCACGCTGTTGCAGAAATTCTGGTCATGGTCTACAAGGCTCAGGCTGAGGTTAAAAACCGCGAGGCTCAACGAAGAGCCTCCTCCAACCAGCAAGTTGAAGCGAGATCCCTGTGAACAAGAAACCTGGGCTATTAACTACACTGCGCGCTTCCAGCGATTGGATCATTCCAACTGCAGCAGTCGCGCTGGTGTTTGTGATGCTGGTGCCATTGCCGAGCATTATTCTCGACCTATTGCTCACCTTGAGCATTACCGCCTCGGTGCTAGTTCTGCTGACGGCAATCCAGATTCTGCGGCCAACGCAGTTTTCCGTGTTTCCCAGTCTTATCCTTCTATTGACTCTTATGCGTTTGTCGCTCGACTTGGCGAGCACGCGGCGCATTCTGTTGCATGGGAATGAAGGAACCTCGGCCGCAGGCAAAGTAATCGAAGCGTTTGGCCAGTTCGTGGTTGGCGGCAACTATATCGTCGGCTTTGTCATCTTCATCGCGCTGATTGCGATCCAGTATTTGGTGGTCAGTCACGGCGCGGTTCGAACAGCCGAAGTGACAGCTCGCTTTACATTGGACGCAATGCCCGGCAAGCAGATGGCGATTGATTCCGACCTGAACACCGGACTGATCAATGCAGATCAGGCCCGTGCGCGGCGTGAGGCTGTGGCCCGTGAAGCGGAATTCTGCGGATCAATGGACGGTGCCGCACGGTTTAGTCAACGAGATTCGCTGGCCACCATTCTGATCATGGCCATCAACATTATTGCAGGATTCCTTATTGGGGTGTTCCAGCAAGGAATGCCGTTCGCGGAGGCACTGAAGACCTACACTATTTTGACGGTGGGCGATGGACTAGTCGCGATTATCCCGGCGCTGCTGGTATCCGTTGCGGGCGGCATCGTAGTGACGCGTGCCGCTTCGGATCAGTCTCTGGGAGCGGACATTGGCAAGCAGATGTTCAATACGTCACGACCTCTATGGATTGTGAGCGGAGTTCTGATGGCCCTGGCCCTGATTCCCGGCATGCCGAAGGTGTCGTTCTTCGCATTGGGCGGTCTCACCATGTTCGCGGCCTGGAAGATGAAGCCCAGCGCCGCTGCCGAGCCAACCGCAGACACCAAGGCTGCCGCGGTTAAGACGGGAACGCCGGCAATCGATCCGATGGATGCAGTACTAAAACTGGACGATCTGATGTTGGAAGTCGGTATCGGCCTAGTACCGCTAGTGGATGCGAAACAGGGAGGACAACTGCTGGCCCGGGTGAAGTCGCTACGCAAAAACCTGGCGCAGCAGCTTGGATTCCTAGTGCCCTCGATTCACATCACCGACAACCTTGCCCTGAAGGAACGCGAGTACGTGATTTACCTGCGCGGCGTAGAGATCGCACGCTGGGAGATGCGGCGCGACCAGTTGCTGGCAGTAAATTCAAATCCCAAGCAGGGCGATATTCCCGGACAGGAGACACGTGAGCCGGCATTCGACTCGCCCGCGAAGTGGATTGCGCCAGAGGTACAGGCACAGGCTATTGCTGCTGGATATGCAGTGGTAGACCACACATCGGTGCTGGCTGCCCACCTTGCCGAGTTGATCAAACAGAACGCGCATGACTTGTTGACTCGTCACGAGACCAAGCGGCTGGTGGATCGACTGGCGGACTCTCATCCGAAGCTGGTGGAGGAATTGACGCCGAAGCTAATGAGTCTGGGCGAGGTGCAGAAGGTGCTACAGCAGTTGCTGCGCGAACAGGTTTCGATCCGCGATATGGGAACGATTCTGGAGGCGCTCGTCGAAGGCGCTGCCGTCAACAAGAATCCGGTGAGCTTGGTGGAGGCCGCAAGGCATTCGCTGGGGCGCGCGTTGATTCGACCGCTGCTGAATGCAAGCGGACAACTCAAGGTGGTGACTCTGGACCGTGCGATCGAAGAGGAGTGTGCGCGCACCTCCATGCAACACCCGCAACTGGCGGCAGGCGGGACAATTCAGATTTCTGTGGCACGCAGGGTCCTGGATGGGTTACGCGCAATGTTTGGCGACCAGATTGCGCTAGCACCGCCAGTACTTCTCTGTTCGTCTCCGGGACGCTTTTACCTGAAGCGGCTACTGGAGCCTTTTATTCCCAAGATTGTGGTGATCTCCCCCTCGGAGATCCCCGCGATGACACAAGTGCAGTCGATTGGTTCGGTCAGATAACGGAGTTTGGTATGCACAGACTTAGTGAGGTGAACGCATGACGCAAGCTGAATTGGCTTACAAAACGAGCACGGAAGAAGCGAACGATCACAATGGGCTTGTGATGCAGGAGCTGTCGCAGGTCTATTACATCGCGCAACGCATCCGGGAGCGTCTGCCTCAGCATGTCGAATTGGAGGATCTGGTCAATGCTGGCGTGATCGGCCTATTGGAAGCCAGCCGGACGTTTGACAACTCGAAGAACGCACAATTCAAGACCTTCGCAAAGTTTCGCATTCGAGGCGCTATTCTCGATAGCCTGCGCGATTCCGATTGGGGCTCCCGCTACATCCGGCGCAGAGGTCGCGAGATTGTGGAAGCGACAACTCGGCTGGAAGGCAAGCTGGGACGACACCCCATCGAGTCCGAGGTCGCGGAGGAGATGGGCCTAGAGTTGGATCACCTGCGCAAGATTAAGCAGCAAATTGATGGGCTTTATATTTCTGGTCAGCAGATTGCGGTTTCCAACGACCAGTCGGAGTCGCTGGATGTGATTGAGTCAGCTCCAAACCTAGTTGATCCAGATGCATTCGATCTTTGCCTACAGGGCGAGATGAAGGCGCACCTAGCCGACGCGATTGCGAAGCTCAGCGAGCGGGAGCAGCTGATCCTGTCTCTCTACTACCGCGAAGAGCTCACGATGAAGGAGATTGCCGAAGTGGTGGGAGTCGCACTTTCCCGCATCTCGCAGATACGGCAGGCCACGATGGTCAAACTGAAAGCTTCATTGGCGCACGTTCGGGATCAGCCCAAGACCCCAGCCGTTGTACGAGGGAAACGCTATGAGTGCGCTTAATCAGGAACTAGCTGAATCGGATGTACGGGACTCCTCCGGGAAGATTAGCGGTAAATCGCGGTCTGTGCAACCGTGCAACTTTCGCTCCGCTGGACGTTTATCCAATGAGAATGCTCGTGAGTTGACTAAGATTCATAGAGTATTCGCGCGCAACTTGGCCGGTGCGCTGGCCGATTACGCTGGAGCAGACCTGAAGGTCAAGTTGCTGGCGCTCGATCAAGCTCCCGTTCGGGATTTTGTGGAGAGCGTTCCCGCGTTCAGCTACCTCGCCTCGTTTCCGCTCAGAGCGGCTTCGAGCACGTTGCTTCTGGAGTGCGGCATCAACCTGATCTTTCCGATTATCGACCTGCTTCTGGGAGGAATGGGTGTAACAGCAAATGATCCGCGCGAGCTTTCGGAGATTGAGGACGAGATTATGCAGGACCTGATGCTGCTGTTCGCGCGGCAGGCAGTAGGTGCTTGGGGGATGACTGATTTGCCTCTGGCAGCAACGGTTCGTGTTGAGCCTGCGGCCTTGTCCGGGGTATTTCCTGTCAACGAGAAGGTCACGCTAGTGAAGTTCGAGATCGAGGTTGCCAGCATCACCGGGACGTTCCAGATGGTGTTTCCGAGTGCGCTGGTCAATGTCCTGATCAAGCAAAGCAAGGCGGGGCACCCGCAGAAAAAAAGCACGTTGCAGTTCTTCCCGGCGACAAGCCTTCGCGAGCGCATTCTCGATTGCGATGTTACAGTCGCAGCGGCTCTGCCGAGCATTCGGATTTCGGTTCGCGACCTGCTCGGGCTACAACTAGGATGTGTGTTGAAGCTGCGCGCGCCGGTGCGCACGCCATGCATGCTGACGGTCGGGGGGATGGAGATCTTTGAAGCAGTGCCGGTAAGAAACGGCGCTCAAAAGGCCGCGCAAGTCGGGCGCCGGGTACAACCTCCGACTCGGGGAAAGGAATAGCATCGTGGATAATCAGAACAACAAGAAGGCAGCAGAGGGATTTGCAACGGCGTTCGCTGCATCGCTCGCTGCATCACTCACGGAGGCGGTTGGCGCGCCACTCACGCTGAGAGTATTGGATACTCCCGACCTCTCGCCCCGCCACGGTCAGCCGGTGTACTATCGGTTGACCGCCGACGGAGGCGTTTGCGGGCAGTGCTTTGTCGAGTTGCATGAACCGCAGGTCGCGAACCTAGGTTCAAAGATATTGAACAAGCCGATTGCGACCTTCAGCAGTGAACACGCTGACGCTTTGGAAAAGGTGATACTGTCCGCAACGGACGGACTGGCCGGAGTATTGTCGGCAGCCCATAAAGATCTCTCGTTCAAAGTCGACTGGGTGGAGGACTTGGCGTTCGGAGGGATGTTGGTGGTATCGCTTGCCGCTTCCATTGGAGAGGACTCCGCAATGCCGTTACTGCTCCACTTCGACGGTCAGTTTCTAGCGGGTCTGACCTCCGCACCTACGTCGGGAGACGGAGTAACGGATGAACGTTTTGCGATCGCCCCAGCGAATCTGAAGCTCGTCATGGATGTCGAGCTGGTCATGTCGCTTCGATTCGGCCAGCGGCAGTTGCCGCTGCGCGAGGTGCTGGAGTTGAGCAGCGGATCGGTAATCGAGCTGGATCGCCAGGTGGATGAGCCGGTTGAGCTGCTGCTTGACGGCAAGGTGATTGCACGCGGCGAGGCCGTGATTGTGGATGGCAACTATGGCCTCCGCGTGACGGAAATTCCCCACCCCATAGCGTCGCACTTAATGCGCTGAAACAAAAAGGATATAAGTTCATGAGATTGTCGATTGAATTACTGCTGCCTACCGCCGTCCACAGTAGATGGAAAGATATGTACTCTGCCTGCGCACTGCACACCTGCCGCAATAAGCTCTTCCTGCGCAGCGTACGGAACCGCGTTGGAATCAGTGTAGGTGAGCACTGGTATTGCAGCCCGGACTGCTTCGCTGCTGCGGCCGGTATGCGGATCGCGTCGCTCGCGGGCTCCAACGTGCTTGATATGCCGCATAATCCCAGACTTTCCATTGGCCTGGTGATGTTGTCGAAGGGCTACCTTACCGACGCGCAACTGCGATTTGCTACTAGTCAGAGCCAGTTGCATGGCGAAACTCTGGAGCGTACTCTCTTGCGGCTGGGGCTAGCCAACGAAAGACAACTGACTGCGGCGCGAGCTGCACAGTGGGGGTATCCCGTGCTTGGACAGGAACATATCGGCAAGGGGGTCGAAACAGACATTCCCTCCATCCTGCTGGAAAACTGTTGCGCCGTTCCCTTGCACTGCTCCACTGCAGCAAAGCGGCTGCTGCTGGGATTTGTCCAGCGGGTGGATCACAGCCTATTGAACGCAGTGGAGCAGGTGACCGGCCTCCGGGGGGAGCCCTGTTTCATCACTCCGTCCGACTACGCTGAGCAGATGGGGCGTCTGGCGGCGATGCCGAGATTCGAGCAGGTGGCTTGCGAAGATCCAAGAACGCCCGTGCAGATGGGAAAAACCATCGGCGGTCTGGCGGTAGAGGTCGGAGTGCAAGAGGCGCGCTTCAGCCACTGCCGCGACTATGTGTGGACTCGGCTTTTTGGAAAACGGCAGACGATCGACGTGTTGTTCCGAATTAAAGAAAGCCGAATCACCGAAAGTTTTCCAATTCCCACAGGTGTGCGGTCCGCCAGCTAGAAAGTTGGGCCATAACTGTCGATAGCTGTGTCAGGTGACGGCACAGTGCTCAACAAGACCGCTTTCAACATTCAGATTCGACGCGATCCCACGATCGAACGCCAACCACTTCAGTTCGAGGCGCCCCGCGAGCTTCCCGACACTCCTGTGACACCCGTGACTCTGCTGCTGCTGGATCTCCTGGTTCAGGAGCCCTGCATCGATCTTCGCGAGATGTCCGAACTAGTGCTTGCGGATCTGGGCGCTACACTACAGATTCTACGGATGGCTGGGCGGGAATACGGCACGAGTGAGAATCGCCCGGTTTGTATCGCGGACTGTATTGTGGATCTTGGCCTGCGGAATTGCCTGACAGCCGTGTCGGCGGAGACGATCAGCCGGCAGGAGCGAAAGAGCGAGGTTGCCGAGCTTTGGTCGCACTCGAGAGAGATTGCTCGCTGTTCAAGGCTGGTGGCGCAGGAGATGGCGGAAATCGACCCCGAAGAGGCCTACCTGACGGGGCTGCTGCACGAGATCGGTCTGCTGCCCACGCTTCTGGGATGGGGGGGAATCAGCGTAGCCGATGAGTCCCTGGTGGGGTTGAGGCTGGCAAATCGGTGGTCGCTGCCTAGCTGCGTGAGAGAGTTTTTCAGCGAAACGCATCTGACTCGGTACCCGACTAGGTGGTCGGCGGTTGTGAGCAAGGCACATCTGCTAGCCAATCGGTCTACTCCTGACTACTCGTTCGATCAGGAGCTCCGGCCACGCCTCCATCGGGCGGGGCAGTGCTAAGTGGCCCCGAAACCTCCCTGAAAAACATCCCCCGGCAACAATCTCCCAACGAGCACGGCAGATTGCCTTACCATGAGAGAGACAATGCCGGAACGCGGTAGCAGCGTCGCACACGCGCGGGTTCTCATCTTGCCCTCATCTAAATCCAGGTTCTAGGCCGTATTCAGCATCTTTTTGGGCAGATTTTGCCTATTTGGATTGGCATGCGTCGTGCACTGCCCTATCGCAGAGGCTCATATGGACAGTGGATACTATGCCGCATGCACCGCCCTGGTTTCCCGAACCCAGGCACTGGACACTATTGCCAACAATCTGGCCAATGCAAGTACGGTCGGCTACCGGGCGCAGCATAACGTATTCAGCTCGGTGCTGGCCGAGGCCGGGAGCACACCGGACTCGCCCATGAATGCGGCGATCAACGACTACGGGATCCTCAGCGGAACGACCCTGGATCAAAGCCAGGGAGCTTTGCAAAAGACAGACAACAACCTCGACGTGGCGATTCAAGGATCGGGATTCTTTGTGGCGCAGACCGCAAGTGGTCCGATGTATACCCGCAACGGCAGCTTTCAAGTGTCAAGCAAAGGACAGCTAATCACCAGCACTGGCGACCCAGTGATGGGTTCAAATGGTCCCATCTCGATGCCACCGGGCGATGTTTCGATCAGCGCCGACGGAACGATCTCATCCAACGGTGCGGTCGTCGGCAAGTTGAAGCTGGTGCAGTTTGGGACAGGGACGACGCTTACCAGCGCGGGTCAGACCTACTACTCTGCGCCCGCCAATAGTGAGATTGCGGCAACCGACTCAAGCGTGAAGCAGGGCATGGTCGAAAGCTCCAACGTAAATCCAGTGAGCAGCATGGTGGAACTCATCACGGCACAGCGATCCGCTGAGATGATGCAGCGCGCACTGACAATGTTCAATTCCGAGATCGATAAAACAGCCACGCAGGATCTGCCCAAGATTAGTTAGAAAAGGAGCTCAGCCATGTTTCATGCCCTCTACACAGCGGCAAGCGGGATGACCGCCCAACAGATTAATCTGGACAACATTGCAAACAACCTGTCCAACGCCAGCACATCCGGCTTTCAGGCGCGGCGTGTTCAGTTTTCCGATCTCCTATATCAGAGCGAAGTGATGCCAGGTGCAGCGGCGACCCAACAGACGACCGTATCTTCCGGCTTGCAGGTTGGGCTGGGCACACGGCCCGGCAACACCGAGATCATCCAGACTCAGGGGGATCTGAGCAGCACCGGCAATCCGTTGGACTTTGCTATCCAAGGGACGGGGTTCTTTCAGGTCCTTATGCCCAACAACCAGATTGGCTACACGCGCTCAGGATCCTTTCAGCCAAATGCTCAGGGAGCTTTGGTCACGGCGAATGGGGATGCGCTCCAACCATCAATCACAATTCCCGCCAACGCAACTAATATCACAGTGGGAAGTGACGGCACTGTGAGCGCCACACTGCCTGGACAGACTAACGCCGCGCAGGTGGGCGTACTGCAACTGGCGACTTTCGCAAATCCCGGCGGCCTGAACAGCGTCGGCAACAACATCTACCTTGCGACCACTGCATCGGGCGATGCCGTTGTGGGCACACCGGGCGGAGCCGACGGGCTGGGCACCATCCAGCAGGGAATGTTGGAGCAGGCAAACGTGAATATCGTTGATGAGTTTGTGAATATGATCCTTGCCCAGCGCTCGTACGAGTCGAATTCGCGAGTGGTGAAAGCCGCAGACGAGATGCTACAGGGACTGAATCAGTTGGCCCAGTAGAGCGAGTGAAATGACGAGACACACCTTTATTCCCGTTCTGATCCTTTCGGTCGCACTGGCTGTCCCGGCTATGGTGAGGGCAGCGCAAAGTCCGATCACTGCCGATCAGGTTGCCAGAACATTGAGCAGCGTAGGCATGAGCACTAAGCAAGAGCAAGTGATCCTGCCTACCGATATCGTCGCGACGACCAACGCGCCGGAACTAAAGGTAGTATCTACGGAGCTTTGGGGCGATCATCAGTTAAAAATTCGTATGAGTTGCGTACAGCCCGAGGAATGCTTACCGTTCTTCGTCACGGTTCGGGGGAGTCAGCCCCAGATAATACCCCCGTTGATTGCAGCCCACCCTTCGGCTGCGATTCTCAGTGTAAAGTCTGGCGCTAATTCTATTGTGATGCACATCGGCTCACGAGAGACTCTCCTGCTCGAAGGTGGCCATGTACATATTCAGATGTCGGTGGTTTGTCTTGAGAACGGTGCGGTTGGCCAAACGATACGGGTCACAAGTCTGAACCACAAGCAGACCTACCTAGCAGAAATCAGCAGTAATTATGTACTGAGAGGAAAGCTCCAATGACCACACGATTGCGAGGCCGTCGGCAACACTGCGTGATCGCTTTCCTGCTCTTGCTGGCCGCGACGATGGTGGCCGAGTCAGCCGTAACAAAGAAATCGAAGACAAATCCCGACCAGTTACGGCGGGACTACATCGCACGACTCCAGCAGCGGGACGTTCCCACTGTATCCGGGCAGACGGTTGGCAGCTTATGGACGCCTGGCAACACGCTTGGCGATCTCTCCACAGACTACAAGGCTCGCAAGCTGAACGACACAATCGTCATTCTGGTTTCGGTGCAGACCTCTGCGGCTCAGACTGGGGATTCCAGCTATCAGCGAACCGTATCGACTAGCTCTGCAATTACCGGCGTCGGCGGGATCAGTCCCGTCAACCTGAATCCGCTGCTCAACGCCAACTCGGCGACAGCGCTCAAAGGCGCTGGTGCGACGGACTCGACCACGGCGTTTCAGACCAGCCTCACCGGACAAGTGATTGCCGTGCTTCCCAGCGGCAATCTGGTAGTCGAGGCACAACGCAAGATCTTTATGAATAACCAGCACGAAGATGTGACGGTTCGCGGCGTGGTGCGACCGAACGACATTGGCCCGAGCAACACCGTATCGTCTGCGTCGCTAAGCAATCTCGAAATTGAGATGAAGGGCAAAGGGATCATCTCCGACAGCACCCGTCCGCTCAATCCAATCACCAAGGCAATTCTCTGGCTCGTGGGATTCTGAGAACAATGAAGCTTAAGCTCACCATACCGCACACAAATCTCCGCTCCATGACCTCTCTGGCCCTGCTAGCCGGAGTCGTGTTCTCCACCTTCACTCCGTTTGCGGCTGCCGATGAGAGCAATCGTCAAGTCATGGTGCGCGACATTACCAGCGTCGAAGGCGTTCGAGAGAACATGCTGGTGGGCTACGGCCTAGTCGTTGGTTTACGCGGCACTGGCGATCGACAGCAGACTATCTTTACCGTGCAAACGCTGGCCAATGCGATGCAGAAGATGGGAGTGCTGATTACTCCGAGTACCGTGGTGGTGAAGAATGTTGCAGCCGTCTTCATCACAGCCTCGCTGCCAGCGTTCTCGCGGCCGGGCTCGAAGTTGGATGTGACGGTCTCTTCCATCGGGGATGCACAGAGCCTCGAAGGAGGAGTGTTGCTGATGAGTGCGCTGCACGGACCGGATGGTCAGGTTTATGCGGAGGCTCAAGGGCCTCTGGTGATGGGCGGCTACTCAGCCGGAACCGGTGCCAATCGCAAGGAAGTGAACTCGGCCAACGTGGGTATGATTCCACAGGGGGCCATAGTCGAGCGCGACACATCGGTGGATCTGAGCGGGTTCAAGACGGTCTCGCTGCTGCTGCGCAATCCCGATTTCACCACTGCTGCGGACATTGCTGATGCGGTGAACAAGGAGTTCAACAAGCCCGTTGCAACGGCGCTCGATAGCAGCCGCGTCGACATCAACGTGACGGATGCGTCCTCGAAGTCGGTGACCACTCTAATCTCGCGGGTGCAGAACCTAATGCTCAAGGTCCACACGCCGGCGAAGATCATTATCAACGAGCGAACTGGCACGATTGTGATGGGAGGCGACGTGAAGCTTTCCCCTGTGTCAGTAATCCACGGAAGCCTATCGATTCAAGTCGTCACCTCCTACGATGTGGCGGGCATCAGACCGGATGGAATGAACGGCCCCGGCGACAAGAAGGGCAAGAACGGCGGTGGAAACATGGAGACGCTACAGCCGATCATTGTGCCGGAAACAAATCTCAGCGCGAATGATGCTGCCGCGCAGACGATGCGCCTCGACGAGGGAGCAAATGTGGATGAGCTGGTCAAGGGACTTCATGCCATCGGGACGACGGCACACGATGTCGTCGCAATCCTTCAGGCGATCCGGGCCGAGGGTGGCATGCAAGCCGATTTGGAGGTTCAATAGATGGGAACGAGCATGGGATTAGGGTCCCTGAGCGCGCATGTCAGTGCTTCGCAGTCCAACGCGGATCGCCTAATCCAAGGGGTCCAGTCGTCGAAGGGCGAGACGGACTCGGCCAGAATAGAAAAGGGCGCCAAAGAGTTTGAGTCTGTGTTGGTTGGAAGTTGGTTGCAGCAGGCGGAGCAGTCGTTTGCGACCGTACCGGGTGCCGATGATGGCCAAGATGTCGGGCGCGATTCGATGATGAGTTTGGGGGTGCAGACGCTGGCGACCTCCATGGCAGCTACAGGAGGTATCGGAATCGGCAAGATGGTCGCCAAAGCCATGCATGCTGCTGCGGCAAAAGTAGAAGGGCAGACCCCGGCGTCGGCGAGCAAGCCGACATCAACGCTCCTGACAGCGGAAACTTTGGTACATGCTCAACGAATTCAGGAGAAATATGGGGAGAGAGACTAAACTTATATCGGTAAGATGCCGATAGTGCGGACGGTCTAGATTTTAAGGAGATGCCATGAGAATCGATCTATTTAATTCGTCTGCCACGGAACTGTCGAGTGATCAGACCTCGCAGAAGGCAAGTACGGAGAATGCAGCGAAGTCGAGCATCTCTCAGACAGAAGACCGCGCGACATTGACGTCGGGTTCGGCGTCAATCGAATCGCTGGTGAGCACCGCACTGAACTCGCCCGAAGTGCGGCAGGATAAAGTTGACAGTCTGAAACAGGCCGTCAACAGCGGGCAATACAACCTCAACCCCGACAATATTGCCGCGTCCATCATTGACGATCACGCTTGAACTCCCAGAGCCGATAAGTCGTGCTCGATATAAAGGAAATTGGCAGAATGAATACCGCTGGCGTTCTAGATCGGGATCTGAAGGCCGCGGAGTATCTCCAGTCGCTGCGATCGATGACCGACGAACTGGAGCGGGCGATGCAGGCAATCGCACACAATGCGTTGCCGGAGTTTGAAGACAGTATCGACAATCAGCAGGTACTCAGTGCGCGTCTGGCTACTTTGGCCGATGACCTGTGCGCGCCGCTCGAAGCGAAGGCCGCAATTGCACGAGCCATGATCGATGACGACATGATGCACCAGATCCGCAGTGCCAACGAAACGTTGCAACGGTTGAATCAGAGCTACGCGGCTTTGCTGCAACACTCCAGCCGATCCGTCGCGCTCATGGCTTCGCTGTTCAGTTCATTCCAAGGAAAATTTCAGGAGGCTTCTGGCCCCAGGTTGAAACATCAGACCTGGTCCTGCCAGATGTAAACGCAATGGGAGGTTTGAATACATCGCTGTTGGTGGGAATTCAGGCGCTCGAAGCGACCCAAGGCGCGCTCGACGCAACCAGCAACAACATCGCCAACGCCAACACCTCCGGATACACCCGCGAGGTCGCTCAGTTCAGCGAGAATGCGCAGACCGTGTCCGGCTCCGATGTGAGCGGCGGCGGAGTAACGCTCGACGGCCTGCAAAGCGTCCGCGACGAATTGCTGAATTTGCAAATTCAGCAGCAGACCTCGCTAAAGAGCAGTGCCGACATCCAGTCCTCCACGCTACAGCAGATTCAGTCGTATTTCACGACGACTTCCGGCGAAGATATTACGAGCACACTGTCGGCGTTCTCTACCAGCCTCACGCAACTGTCGGCGGATCCAACCAGTACATCCGCGCAGCAGGGCGTAATCTCCGCAGGTCAGGATCTCGCCAACTCATTCAACACTACCGCCAGTGGGCTAACCAGCGCGCAGTCGGACGCTGACGGACAAGTGACGCAGGCGGTTTCCCAGATCAACTCGCTGACCGCGCAGATCGCGCAGTTGAATGGACAGATTTCGCAAAGCACAACGACTGCAAACAATGGCGGAACGATTGAGGATCAGCGAGACGAGTTGGTGCAACAATTATCCGCGCTGACGGGCGTCTCGGTGACACAGACCGATGACGGAGAGACCATTACCACCGGCAACGGAACGCCGCTTGTCATGGGCGGACAGAGCTTCGCCCTACATACCACGACTGGCAGCGACGGGATGCAGCAGGTACTGGATTCAAGCGGCAACAACATTACTACCTCGATTCTGGGCGGGACGCTGGGCGGAGCCATCAAGGTGCGCGATCAGACGATTCCGGACATGCTGACGCAGTTGAATACGCTGGCCAGCCAGTTTGCCACCGCCTTTAATTCGGCCCAGGCCCAAGGCTTCGACTCCAGCGGCAACGTAGGTCAGAACTTCTTTACCATCCCGGCCAACTCTGCCGACGCCGCCTCTGGAATTAGCGTTGCCATCACAGACACTGCGTCGATCGCCATCAGTTCGGACGGGACCGTCGGCAGCAACGGCAATGTAGCCAACCTCTCCGCCGCGCTGACCAATGCCCTTCCCTCAGGACAAACGCCCGCCGCTGCGTATTCAAGCCTTGTCTTTGAGGTTGGCAATACCGCCTCCAACGCCAGCGCGCAATCCACGGCGATCGGTTTGAACCTACAGCAGCTCACCAATCAGCAGGGTTCAGTCTCTGCGGTCGACACCAATGAAGAGGCTACCAATCTGTTGCGCTTTCAGACCGCCTACGAGGCTGCAGCCCGCATCATAAGCACCATCCAGCAGCTCGGTACCATAACCCTTAATATGGGTACGTCGGGAGGTTATTGACATATATGCGCGTCGATCCAAATATGGTTCCCGACATGCTCGCGGCAATTCAACAAAGCGAGCAGTCTCTCCAGACCGCGTTGCAGCAGGTGTCCACAGGCAAGAGTGTCACCCTGCCGTCAGACAACCCTGCCGCAGAAGCCAACATGGTGCAGAACACGATTGAGACGGCAAATGTAGACCAATACACGCAGAACGCGAGTAGCGCTCTGTCTATGGTGCAAACAGCCGACTCCGCATTAAGCTCGGTCGTTACATCTCTCACCTCGGCCATCTCGCTGGGCACTGAAGGAGCCAACGGGACAAGTTCGTCCGTAAATCAACAGGCCATTGCGACTCAAGTACAGGGAATTCTGTCGAGCGTCGTTTCTCAGGCAAATCTGTCCTACCAAGGCGTATACGTCTTTGGCGGAACAGCCAGCACAACGGTGCCTTACTCTGTAGATTCGACGTCGCCATCAGGCTATACCTACAACGGAAACACCGGCGTGAACTCTGTTCCGGTGGGTGACCAAATGAGCGTCCAGGTCAATATTCCCGGTAGCCAGATCTTCTCGAACACCAGCACCAACGTGATTGGATCTTTGAGTTCTCTGGTCACGGCGCTGCAAAGCGGAGATACGTCCGCTATTAGTACCGCGACGGCTGCTGTCAGTTCTGCCATGGCCTATGTGAGTCAGCAGCGCGTGGTCTATGGCAATGCCGAGAGCCAGCTCAACTCGCAGGAAACATACTTGCAGCAGGAGACGGTCAGCCTGTCGTCGCAGGCGACGTCGTTGGTTGGCGTCGACATGGCGACGGCTGCGACAACCCTAAGTCAGGCTGAAACCGACAACAATGCTGCGCTGGCCGCTGCGGCGAAGGTTGTGCCGAATAGCTTGCTGAATTATCTATCGACACCGAGCTGATAGCTCAACTGTAAGCGACCGAGCAACACATCTGTTAACGGGTCGTGTTTGTGATGAACACTGGTCATGAGCGTGGACACTGGAGTGTTGGTTGGTCGTCGTAGCCGTGCGGAGATCGAGCGGCTGGCAGGTTTGTATGAGATGAGTGGGATGGGACGAAGCGAGTTCTGTCGCAGTCACAGCATGGCGTTGAGCACGCTGAATCGCCATCTGAAGAAGCAGGTGCGCGCAGAACTCAAGGCGCAGATCGAGACGGCCAGCCGAACGGCACTCCCTCATCGTTTGCCGCTGAAGCTGTGGATCAGGCGGCGGTCGCGTTTGCTGGGGCGGCCCAGCGACGGCGCTCCGGCCATCGGGCCTAGCAGGCGACGCTCTTCGGCGGCCTTGCGGCGTTGCTCGGCGCTGGCCTCGGTCTCGCGGTAGAGCGTCTGCGCGATGGCCGCCGAGCCGCGCTGCTGGCTGAGCGCGACGACCTCAACCTCCCAATCGCCGCCCTCGTTCTTGATCCGCAGCATGTCTCCCGCGCGCACCTCGCGCGCGGGCTTGGCGCGCAGGCCGTTGGAGTCGACGCGGCTCATCTCGCAAGCCTTCGAGGCCAGCTCACGCGTCTTGAAGAACCGCGCCGCCCACAGCCACTTGTCGATCCGAATCCCATCCATCCCCTTATTCTCCTACAGACCGTCCCCAGAACAGCGAGACAGGCTACAATTTAAAAGCCTCATCTATCACCACGCGAAAGTGGCGAAATTGGCAGACGCTCCAGACTTAAAATCTGGCGAAGAAATCCATCGAGGTTCGAGTTCCTCCTTTCGCCCCAAATCTTCAAACAGCACCATCATTTCCTGCAACACTGAAGCTAACTATGAGCCAAATCAAGCAGCCCGAGCCGCACACCGTCACCGTCAGCAACGCCGAGGATTATCGCAATAGCTACGCCAACAGCGTACAGGTTCGCATGAGCGTCTGGGACTTCTTCATGGTCTTCGGCACCATGCAGCAGACCTCGAAGGAAGAGGTCATGGTCGAGAACTTTCAGGGCATCTACCTCAGCCCCCAGCAGGCCAAGGCGCTGGCCAACGTCCTCGGGCATAACATCGCCCAGTATGAGCAGACCTTCGGCGAGATTGCTCTGGAGCCGCAGTACATGCAGCCCAACGGCCCCGTCCACTAGCGCGTGATTGCTCGCCTTCGAGATCGATCTGGCTTGCGCAACGCTGCCTGCCTGCCTCTGTGGCTTCTCTATCCACTGATCTTCGCCGCAGTCTGCCTATCGCACTGGACGCTGCTCCGCCTGCCCTACTACTGGGACGAGGGCGGTTACTACATCCCCGCCGCACTGGACTTCTACCGCTCCGGCACGCTGATTCCGCACTTTACCAACGCTCATCCGCCGCTGCCCAATGTCCTTCTGGGAACGCTCTGGCACATCGTTGGCTACCACATTCTGGCTACGCGAATCTTTGTCACAGCCATCGCCGCCGCCGCTCTGCTGGCCGTCTACAGCCTCACGCGCAAGTTGCTCGGAACTCCCGCAGCGATTGCCACCACGCTGCTCACGGCGGTCTATCCCATCTGGTTTGCGCAGAGTTCGCTGGCCCACGCCGACATCTTCGCCGCCGCCTTCACCCTCTGGGCCTTCGACCTCTGCCTCTCACGCCCGACCGAGAGCAGCAACGCCGCGGCGCGCCAACCCCTCTTCGTCGCTCTGCTCTTCACCCTCGCCGCGCTCTCCAAGGAGACCGCAATCGTTCAGCCAGCGGCTCTGGCCGCACTCGAACTCGCTCTTCTGCTGCGAGCGTGGAGAACGCCAGCCCTGCGCCGCGTTCACGCAAAATGGCTCGCCGCACTCAGCTTTCCGCTGCTGCCGCTGGTCGCCTGGTACGCGTATCACCATCACGCAACCGGCTTCACCTTCGGCAATCCCGAGTACCTGCGCTACAACGCCACCGCAAACCTGAACGCCGCGCACATTCTGCTGACGCTGCGCTACCGCTTCCAGCACCTCTTCTGGCAGCGCAACATCTGGCTTCCGCTGGCGATGGCTCTGGCCTGCCTGCTGACGCGTCCGCGCACCAACAGGCCGAATCAGCCGCTCTCTCCCAGCGTTCTGCGAACGATTGCCGTGCTGGTTCTGGCCAACTGGATCGCCTTCTCCATCCTCGGCGGAGCGCCTCTCACGCGCTATCTACTGCCCATCTACCCGCTGCTTCTGCTGGTCTGCGTAGCCGTCTGGCGCACTCGTACGCGCCGCTGGCCGCTTCTGGCGGCACTCACGGCGGCGGCCTTCCTCTCGGCCCTGTGGCTCAATCCGCCCACGTCCTTCGCTCCCGAGGACGCGCTCACCTACCGCGACATGATCGTCGTTCATCAAGATGCGATCGCCTACCTCAATCAGAACTACCCGAGCGCGACCGTCCTGACCGCATGGCCCGTCTCGACCGATCTCTTCTGCCCCGAACTGGGCTACACCGAGCACTCCTTCAAGGTCTTTCCAGTGGAGGATTTCTACACTGCCGACATTCAGAAGGCCGCGCAGCATCCCGCCGACTTCGACACCGCGCTGGTCTTCACCACGCACTTTATCGCGCCCTCGCTGCGCCGCTACCTGCTGGCCCACCCGCACAGCCGACGCGGAGCCGAGTTCGCCCACGAACGCATCCTCACGCCCAACGAGATCGCCAGCCTGCTTGGCGGCAACATCGTCTGGCAAGAAGACCGCAACGGCGAATGGGCCGCAATCATTCGCTTCCCACAAGTCCATCGCGGAAACGATGCAGCCATCAGCGCAAACAATTAAGGTTTGGTGCGAAAGGGGGGACTTGAACCCCCATGGATTTCTCCGCCAGATCCTAAGTCTGGTGCGTCTGCCAATTTCGCCACTTTCGCTTGAATTACAAGCAGTCTACATCCACCTCTGACTGGAGGAGTAAAGGATGGAGCAGAACATGGAACCCCGCATCGGCGTGGAAGCGTACTTTACGCTGCCCGTCTCCGCTCGCCTCCAATCTTTCAAAGCTAAGCGACTAGCGAGCATCAGTCAAGGCGGAGAACACAAACCTGCACTTAGCCCGCTCCGCAAAGCAGTTAGAGCATGTTCACTATTCTGTATAGAACCAAGGTTTGTCTACTGTATAGAACCAAGGTTCGTCTACTGTATAGTACCAAGGTTTGTCATCCTGAACGAAGTGAAGGATCCCCGCATTTCGCTCGCCTCGCGACACTCTACCCCATTAGTAAAAATACTCTAATTGCGGCGAAGTCATCATAATTGACCTCCTGAGCAAGCGCAAAGCGCGAGTCGAAGGATCCGCGTCTCCCTTCGCGCCGCAAAACTCCAAAATATTATCAAAAATGCGTACGCCCAATGCCTCGAAGCATTTAATGGATGAACCAAAAAAGGCACATCTCATCCGCACAAAGTTATTGCTGAACCTTGCAAGCCTGCCGCATACTCTGATTTCAGGAGTGTTCGCCATGAGTCATCAGGAGCAGGTAGCCGCAATAAACGATGAACTAACCAGTGCAGTTCAATCGGTCGTCGAATCCTTCAAATCCTATCGAGCCGACCATAGCCCGGATCTCGCTGATTTCGACCGCTGGCTCATCTGGAACGATCAGACCTCCGAACGACTGGGCATCGTCGCCCTCGACGGGCCACGGGAGCATGCGTTACCGCTGGTCGAAAAGAAGGTACTCCTCCGCTCCCGAGCAATGGACCTGTTGCGCAACGCGGCATAGCATAAGCACACAAGACCCCAGCAGTCGACGATCTGCATCGTGCAGTGAAAATGCTCTAAGGGCTGAAAGCCCGACCTATATTATCCCCCTGAAAAATTTCTCCGCGAATCTCCCACAAACCATCCTGTCAAGCCTTCCAACCCCAAACATCCAGAATAAACAACCTATAATCAACCACATACCCCGCAAAATAGTGGGCATAGTAGTTATGCTCAAACCCATAGAATTGAAGTATGGATAGAGAATTGGCAGCCCGATAACGCCCAAACCGCAGCGTCCCCCAATTCCAGCAACCCATTCATAATCAATATTTTAGCGGTAAGATATCTGCAATGAATATCTTGCGGGTATCCCCCTGCCGCAACAGCATGATTCCAAAAGACTTCCCCGCAAGATCGATATGGATACCCCCCCCCTAACAACCCTCATCACTCGCAAGTCCGACTCACTGGACAACGATTGCAAGCGATCGTCTCCGCAGATGTGGTTCAATCGGAAGGAGAGACAGGTGGCTGTTGAGCAAGATCTCTGGAACGATTCAACATGGGTCCAAACCCGAGACGCGTGAGGAGTTCGAGCGTCGCCTCTGGCCGAACTCCCCACGGCTTGAGCCGCTTCGCTTTCGGAGCGCCCCGCTGCTGGCTGCGGTCGGCTGCTTCGCTCTCGGCGAATCGCTCTGGAAGCTCTCGCCGCAGACCGCGCGCCCGATCGTCCTGCTTCCGCTGGCCGTTCTCGCTCTGGTCGCACTGACGCTGCTCGCGCTGCTCCAAAACCTTCGCCTAGCGATCCTCCCCGTCGCAGCGCTGTGGATCGTCGCCGGACTTTGGGCAGTGCAGATCGAGCCTGCACCATCGCCGCAGACCGCCCTGCTCGCCTATGCCGACGGCCTCAGTCGCAGCGTCGAAGGTCGCGTCGTACGCATTCGCGCTCTGCCTCCTCGCGTCAAAGCGGGCGAAGATGCGGACAACGACTTCGATCAGTGGGACGAGCAGCAAGGCTCCGCCGCGACTTCGGTCGATCTCGACCTCAGCGCCATCGAAGACGTTACGCCCGATACCGCGCGCATGATTCGCATCGCTGGCGGCGTACGCGCCACGCTTTTCGCCGACCGGGATCACGAAGCGCAGCCGCAGCAGAAACTTCACTGCGGAGAACTCGTCAAAGTGTCTCTCCGCCTGCGCGCGCCCGAGCGTTACCGCGATCCCGGCGCGTGGCAGTTTGCCGACACCCTGCTCGACCAGGGTATCGCAGCCACGGCGAGCGCGCCCATCGCCAGGCTGCATCCGCTGGCAAACCAGCAGCTTGCTTCAACGCTGCAATGCCGCGTCTTCGCTGCGCAGAGCTGGGCCGCAGACCGCCTCGTCGCCTACACGCGCTCGGCGGCAAACCATCGGCTTCCCCCGCAGCTTCGCCTCACGCCAGACGACGCGGGAATGCTGAACGCCATGCTCTTCGGCGACCGCTCACGCCTGACCCGCCAACTGCGAATCGGCTTCGAGCGCACCGGCTCCTTTCACCTCTTCGTGGTCTCGGGAATTCACGTCGCGCTGCTCGCGGGCCTGCTCTTCTGGATCGCGCGCAAACTACGCCTGAGCGACTGGCTGGCCACGCTCTTCACTCTCGCGCTCGTCTCCGCCTACGCGCTTCTCACCGGCTTCGGCGTTCCGGTGCAACGCGCTCTGCTGATGACCGCGGTATTCCTGCTCTCGCGCCTGCTGTTCCGCGATCGCAACGTCCTCAACGCCTTTGGAGCCGCCGCGCTCGCTGTTCTGCTCTGGTCTCCTCGCGCGCTCTTCGAGGCCAGCTTTCAGATGACCTTTCTCGCCATCGTCGCCATCGCGGGCATTGCGATGCCGTTGGGCGAACGCAGCTTTCTGCCCTACGCTCGCGCCGCCCGCAACCTCGACCAGCTCTGGCGCGACAGTGCGATGCCGCCGCGCCTCGCACAGTTCCGAGTGATGCTTCGTCTCTGGGGAGAAGTCTGCGCACAACTGCTCGGCAGATGGGCGCGACTGCTTCCCGCCAGACTGCTCCGCTTCCTTCTCTGGACTGCGCAGCTCGTGCTGATCGGACTCGTCTCCGAAGCGGTGATGGTGCTGCCCATGGCGCTTTACTTCCATCGCGCCACCGTCTTCGCGCTGCCTGCCAACATGATCTGCATTCCGCTGATTGCCCTGCTGGCGTCGCTGGCTCTGACGACCTTTCTCGCCGCGCTGGCGAATCCATGGCTAGCCGCGCTTCCCGGCTCAGCGTTGGCGATCCTGCTGCACTCTGTCACCAGCGCGATTGGCCGCATCAGCAGCGCGCAAGCCGCTGATCTACGCGTTCCCGGCCCAACGCTGACGCACGCCCTGCTCGCTCTAGCCTCCTTCGCCTTCTGCTGCTGGGCTTTGCGCCGTTCGCGCCTGTACGCGTGGATTGCGCTCGCGGTTTTGCCCCTTGCTGCGGCAATCGTCCTCTGGCCAGAAGCGGCGGTCGTCCATCCCGATCAACTCGAAGTCACCGCAATAGACGTCGGCCAAGGCGACTCGCTGCTGATCGTCGGCCCCAGCGGTCGAGCCATGCTGATCGACGCGGGTGGACCCACGGGAGCTGCTGCCAATGCCGAGAACGCCGCCGCCAACGCCTCTGCATTCGACGTCGGCGAAGAGGTCGTCTCGCCCTACCTGTGGACGCGCCAGATCCGCCGCCTCGACGTCGTCGCCCTCACCCACGCGCACTCCGACCACATGGGAGGAATGCCTGCAATCCTGCGCAACTTCCGCCCGCGCGAACTCTGGGTCGCCGTCGATCCCGTCTCCGAATCCTACCGCGCCCTGCTCGACGAAGCTGCCTCGCTGGGCATTCGCGTCCGCCACCTGCGCGCTGGCGACCGCCTTGCATGGGACTCGCTCGACCTCTCCGTTCTAGCGCCCACACCCGCGTACATCAACCCCGGCCCGCCGATCAACAACGATTCGCTGGTTATGCGCCTGGTCTACGACCGCGCCTCCGCTCTGCTCGAAGGCGACGCCGAGGCTCCCAGCGAGCGCGAGATGGTTTCCGCCAGCCGCAGCGGACGCGGCTTCCAACTTGGCCCAGATACGCTGCTAAAAGTTGGCCATCACGGCAGCCGAACCTCAACCACGCCGGAGTTTCTCGCCCTTGTCGCGCCGCAGGATGCGATCATCTCCGTCGGGAGAAACAACACCTTCGGGCATCCGCGCCCAGAGGTCATCGAGAGCCTCGCCGAGGCCCACGCGCGCCTCTTCCGCACCGACGAGTTCGGCCTGACCACATTCCTGCTCTCGCGCGATGGACAGATCACCACCCACACCGCCGCCTCTGTCCCATAAAGAATGAATAACGGCGACGAGCCGATGGAAGGAAGATGAGAGTGAAGAACTTACTCGTGTGCAATCAGTCCGAGTCGGGGTTGTAGTCGCGCAGTCTACAGGGAGCGTGATCCTCGGCCACATTGTGTCCGCACTGCGGGCAGAATGCATCCGTGGTCTGTAGCCCGCGGAAGCACTGGCCGCACACCGGAGCCACCTGAAACCGGCACTGCGGGCAAAAATGAACCCCCGAGGTCAGCTCAGTCGAACAGTTCGGACAGCGGATCATGATCGGCTGACGCAGCAGGAAGTACACTACCGCGCCGATGCCTCCCGGCATTACGACGGCGATCAGGATCCACAGCGCAGCCTGCATATTGCGGCGCCGAACATCCCGACTAACGTATCCGATCAGCAATACATAACTGGCCAAGGCAGCCGAGGTCATGTAGCACATGATCAGGTGCATGGGCATCGACCCAGGACGCCGATGCGGTGGAGGAACGCTGTCGAAGAACCATTGGCTGCCGACGAAGACCAGTATGGCTAGAATGATCGACCAGAGCGGAAGCAATTTGAGGCTATCGCCATCGCCGTAATCCCGTTCTACCGAAGGTTCAGAGTTCTGGCGGTTCCAAGGCATTGTCATCACAATACCTCGGAGTTGGCTCTATTGTGCGTACGGCGATACAAGACGATCGCCAAGAGCGTGATCGACACCGGAACGAACCAGAGCAAGATAGCCGCAAGCTGGTTGCCGATGTCATTGGCCGTCGATGCCACTGCGTCAATCGAGGTCGTCTCAGTGTTTGAGTATTGATAGAGTCCGCTCCATATTGCGAAGCAGGTCAGGAGCAACATCAGGGAGCAGACCAGCAGCGGCACCATCAGGCCGCGCGCACGGCTATGTCTTGCTTGCATCTGACGGGCTCGCTCACGCACCACGCGATGGGTGCGGTTGACGACACCGGCGCAGGCGGCGGTATTCATGCCGTACTGCGCGGTTCGGGCAAAGTGTGCCGAATCGTTCAACTCGGGTTCGAAGGGAATATTGGTTTGGTGCTCGAAGGAAGCGTTCATCCAATCACCTCCACAGAACGCACTGCGCGCAACCGCTCAACCTCTGGCTTCAGGGCCGCCAAACCGCGATACAGCCGCGACTTCACCGTGGAAAGGGGGGCGAGCGTGACTTTGGAAATCTCTTCCAGCGACATCTCCTCATGGAAGCGCAGAGTCAGAACCTCGCGATAAGGGGGATCCAGCTTCAGCATTACCTCGGCGAGTTCGGCGCTGCTTTCTTGAACTTCAAATTGCTCCATCGGCGAAGGGCCGTCGGTGGCAATCTCGAAGGCGTGTCCATCTTCGGTCGGCTCGCTCATCTCGTCCAACGAGGCCATGGTGCGCTTGCGCGACAGGTCAATCACCAGATTGCGCGCAATGGTAAACAGCCAGGTATCGAAGCGCGCCTTGCCGTTGTACTGGCCTCCGCGCAACAGAACCCGCATCCAGGTCTCCTGAAAGAGGTCTTCGGCGACCTCGCGCTTGCCGGTCAAAAAGAGCAGATAGCGCAGCAAGCGGTGTTGATACAGCTCGATCAGGTGGTCCAGCAGCGCCGTATCCTGAGCCTTCAGGCCGCGCGCAATGGCCACATTCTCCCGCTGGCTCTGCTCCGCCTGTTCCACCGAGATGGCAATCGACGCGCTGCTCATGTTGATAGAGACGCAACCTCGCGCAGAAAAGTCTCTGTCAGATCGGCTATTTTCCTTGCGCGATAAAAAACTCATCGAAAGATTCCTTCCGGGCTGGTCGATCTATAGGCAAGGATCAAGAGGCCATCGGTAGAACTGATTTTATGACGTTACAGATGGTTATGGCGAGATCTATTTCAGAAGTAAACTAATAGCTATGGAAGTTCTTTATGGCCTGCACCCGGTGGAAGAGGCGGTTCGGTCTGGCGCACGCCGGCTGGAAAACGTAATGCTCTCGCGCGAACGTGGCGATGCCAAGTTGGAGCGGATCGCCCAGCTCTGCCGCGAGGCAGGAGTCCGCGTCAGCCTCGAATCCCGCGACCAACTCACGCGAATGGCTCGCACCGACGCCCATCAGGGAGCGCTTGCGCTGGTTCGCGAACGCGCCTTCCTCACCATCGAAGACCTGCTGGATCGCAAGCCGCAGCTAAAGTCTGACGGCAGCCAGCCCGCGCATCGCTTCTTCCTTGCGCTGGACGGCATCGAAGACCCGCACAACCTCGGCGCGCTGATCCGCACCGCCGACGGCGCGGGAGTCGACGGAGTAATCCTGCCCGAGCGTCGTTCCGCCCCGGTGACGGCGACCGTGGCCAAGACCTCCGCCGGAGCCTCCGAACACGTTCGCATTGCACGCGTCACCAACCTCGTCCGCGCGCTGGAGCAGATGAAGAAGGCTAACGTCTGGGTTCTCGGTCTGGACGAGCGCGGCACACCGGACTACACCGACTTCGACTTTCGCGGAGACTGCGTTCTCGTCCTCGGTCGCGAGGGCGCGGGACTGCACGATCTGGTCAAGAAGACCTGCGACCATCTGCTGCGCATCCCCATGGCGGGCATGGTCTCCTCGCTGAACGTCTCGGTCGCCGGAGCCGTGGTCATGTACGAGGCCATGCGCCAGCGCAATCAACCCGCGCAGGAGATCGCCAAGCCAGCCGCGCCCAAAAAGCCCCGCAAAGGACTGGGCTCGTGATGTCGCGGCAGCACTCTGCTTGTCGTTAAAAGTTTGTTTGTCATTCTGAGCGAAGCGAAGAATCCCCACATCCTGCTCGCACTGCAAAGGTCTCCGCTATTCGCAAGAACGCTCTAAGTAAAGTCTGCACAAGTCCTTGTTTTGAAATGGCACGGCTTTAGCCGCGCCGTAAAAGGCATAGAAACAATGGGGCTTTAGCCCCCGAGGGAATGCTTTGAACTTGCGCAGACCTTTCTTAGCTCTAGTAATCGTATTCGGACTCTCCGCCGCAACCAGCCCAGCGCAAACCACCGCGCCCGACCAGCCTGCGCCTCCACCCGGCAAGGTCATCTTCTCGCGCAGCCTCGATAACGACGCAGACACGAAGAAGCCAGACGCCGCCGCACAAAACACCGCTCTGGTCGTCGTCGATGCGGAGCGCAATGCGCTAACCTATACCGCCTACGATCTCGACGTTCACCTGACGCCAGCCACGGCAGGAGTATCGGTGCGCACGGGCCTAAGCGTTCGCAACGACAGTGCCACTCCGCTGCGCCGTCTGGTGTTGCAGATCAGTTCGTCGCTACATTGGGACGCCTTGACGACGCGAGCTTCTTCAACCAGTGTACCCGCGCCGATGCTCTTCGCCGTCCACACCATCGACACCGACGCCGACCACACCGGAAAGATGACGGAGCTAGTCGCAATGCTGGCGCAGCCGCTTGCTCCGGGAGCGTCCATGACGCTGACCGCGCTCTACTCCGGCGCGATTCCGCCCTCCGGCGAGCGGCTACAACGCATCGGCGCGCCCGACGATCAGGCTCTGCTGGCCGACTGGGACAGCATCGCGCCCACGCTCACCGCTCTGCGCGGATTCGGCGATGTCCTCTGGTATCCCGTCTCTGCTGCGCCCGCCTTTCTCGGCGACGGAGCTAAGCTCTTTCAGTCTGTAGGCAACACCCGCTTGCGCCAGTCCGCCGCGAGCGTTCGCCTGCGCCTTGCGGTCGAGTACATGGGAAACCCGCCCGACGCGGCCTTCTTCTGCGGCCAGCGCCAGCCACTGGTCGCCATCAGCGACAATGCCGACCTGCCTGCGGCTGTATCCCCCGGCGTCGCCACGGCTGTCTTCGAGTCGCAGCCTCTCGGCTTCCGCTCCTACAGCCTCTTCGTCACCGACCGCCCCGCCAGCAAGACCGGCACTGCCGACAACCCCGACCTGATCGCCGCCGTCACCAACCGCTACGACGCACTGCCCATGTACTCTGCCGCCGCAGCGCTGGTCGAGCCGCTGCTCACCGACTGGCTGGGCGCAAACCCGCTCACCAACCTCGCCATCATCGACCACGAGGGCCAGCCCTTCGAGGACGACTCGCTGCTCGTCCGCCCCATGCGCGCCGTTGAGCCAGCAACTCTAGCGCCGTCGCTGGCCCACTCGCTCACCCACGTTTGGATTCACTCCAGCCATCCGTGGATCGACGAGGGCCTGGCTCAGTTCATCGCGTTGCTGTGGACCGAGCGCAGCAATGGACGCGCCGCAGCGCTGGCCGAACTGCAAGACTCAGCCCGCACACTGGCCCTCGCCGAACCCGATCTCTCTGCCGCCGAAGCAGCCAGCGAGGCGGCAGCATCCAGCACTTCAGCTGTACCCGATCCGGCGACGATCAGCCCCGCAGGCGAGAGCCTCGCCGCCGCCACCGGAGACGTCTTCTATCGCACCAAGGCCGCCGCCGTCTGGTGGATGCTGCGCGGCATTGTGGGCGACGACGCGCTCAAGCAGGCCCTGCAAGCCTATCGCATGGACGCAAAGCTCGACAGCGATCCCGCAGGCTTCGAACACGCGCTCGAAAAGTCTTCACATAAAGATCTGCGCTGGTTCTTCAACGACTGGGTCTATCGCGACCGTGGCCTGCCCGACCTCAGCATCGTCAGCGTCACGCCCAGCCAGCTCACCTCGCGCGCGGGCCTGCCCGCCGGATGGCTGGTCGCCGTCGATGTACGCAACGATGGCTACGCCGCCGCAGAGGTTCCCGTCACGGTACGCTCCAACAAGGCGTCTGAGACCCAGCGCCTACGCATTCCCGGGCGCTCAAGCTCGTCAGTCCGCATCGTCTTCGCCGACAAGCCACAACAGGTCGAGGTCAACGACGGCGGCGTTCCCGAGACGCAGACAAGCATCCACACCCGTCAGATCCTGCTACCCAGCGCACCGTAATTGGCTTATAGATTAAACAACTCACGCAGCCGCTTAGTCTGTGAGCGACTGACCGGAATCTCCGTCTTCTTCGGGTCGTCCATGCGCAGTTGATAGCTGGATTTGAACCACGGCACAACCTCGCGGATGTGTTGGATATTCACCAGATACGAGCGATGCGCCCGCCAGAATGTCTCTGGATCGAGCTGATCCATCAACTCCTCCAGCGTACGGCAGTTCGACTCGCCCTCCACCCCGCGCGTGACCACGCTGATCGTCCCACCTTCAATCGACGCGTAGCAGATCTCCTTCTGCTCGACCAGCAGAAGCCGTCCCAACGCGCGGACGATCACCTTGCTGGACTGCGGCCGCGCTGGCTGGGTGCGCGTCTCCACCAGCCGCAGCAACGCATCGATCCGCGCATCGGTGCTGGGTGCATCGCCGTTCGAATCCGTCTGCACAGCAATACTGGCGCGCACTTTCTCCACGGCCTTCAACACGCGCTTGCGATCAAACGGCTTCAGCAGATAGTCCACCGCGTTCACCTCGAAGGCGCGCACAGCGTACTGGTCGAAGGCGGTAGCGAAGACGATCTGTGGCAACGCCATCTTTTTGTCGATCAATTTTTTAAGCACGGCGAAACCATCCAGCCCCGGCATCTGCACGTCGAGAAAGACCACGTCCGGCTTGTGCTCGCGAATCAACTCCACGGCCTCAATGCCGTTCGAGCCCTGCGCCAACACTTCAACGCCCTCGGCGGACTGTAGTAGATACAGCAATTCCTGTCGGGCAAGCGGTTCGTCGTCGATGATCAGCGCAGTAAGGGCCACGCTTGAAATGCTAGTGCATTTAACCAAATCATGCGAGTGGCTTGCCAACTGATTTTAATTTCGCTCGCTAGTATCGCGACCGCAGAATGATGTACTCCGTGCTCTTTTAGTTTGTCATCCCCGCAGGGGATCTGCTTTTGTTTTTCTAGCAACCCTTTCATTCGGTCACGCTACTAGATCGTGAAGTAATGGTGTAAAGTGTTGTGGCGCGAAGGAAACAGCAGATTCCTTCGCTTCACTACGGAATGACAAAAATCAGCTCTCTATCGCAATAGTGAAACTAGACCGCTCTACCAGCCAAACGAGATACGCCCAGCGCTTAGGCCGGGCGTATCTCGTTTGTGTATCTATAAAACGCTCACTAAAGACTTAACAATTAGAAGGTCTCTGGCTCACCAGCCACGTCGAGATCTTCATCGTCATCTTCTTCTTCGTCATCATCGTCGAAGTCGCCGAAGCTGGCCGCAAGAGTCGCCGCCGGCAGAACCGAGGTCGGCCCAGGCTGCGGGTTTCCCTGATCGTCGATCTTCATGCCCAGCGAAAGACCCATCTGAGCCAGAATCTCCTTGATCTCGTTGAGAGACTTGCGACCAAAGTTCTTGGTCTTCAGCATCTCAGCTTCGGTCTTCTGGATCAACTCGCCGATGGTGGCGATGTTGGCGTTCTTCAGGCAGTTGTAGCTGCGGACGGAGAGTTCAAGCTCCTCGACCGAGCGATTCAGATTGTCGTTGTGCAGCGCAGGTCCGTCCAGCAGATCGTGACCCGCCTCCATCTCCTCCTCGAAGTTGATGAAGATGCTCATGTGATCCTTCAGCAGCTTGGCGGAGAGACCGAGAGCATCGGCGGGGAAGATCGTGCCGTTGGTCCAGATCTCGACGGTCAGCTTGTCGTAGTCGGTCATCTGACCAAGACGCGCTGCCTCGACGAGGTAGTTGACCTTGCGCACGGGAGAGTGAACGCTATCGACCGGAATGAAGCCCAGACCGAGGTCGGCGTCGAAGTTCTTGTCGGCAGAGATGTATCCACGGCCGCGCTTCAGGCGCATCTCCATATCGATCTTGCCGCCATCGCTGACCGTGCAGATGTAGACGTTCTTGTCGAGAATCTCGACATCGCTGTCGGCCTCGATCATGCCCGAGGTGATAACGCCCGCCGCATCCGCGCGCAGGTAGAGAGCCTTGGGGCCTTCGCCGTTCAGCTTGAAGGGGATCTGCTTCAGATTCAGAATGATGTCGGTCGCGTCCTCAACGACGCCGCTGATCGACTGGAACTCGTGCAGTACGCCCTCGATGCGAACGGCAGTGACAGCCGCTCCTTCGATCGACGAGAGCAGTGTGCGACGCAGAGCGTTGCCGATGGTGGTACCGAAGCCGCGCTCAAAGGGCTGAGCGGAAAACTTTCCGTACTTCTCGGTGAGTGATTCGGTGTCGACGGCTAGACGCTTGGGTTTCTGAAAGCCTCTCCAAAGCATGGGTGTTTCTCCTTTATCCGGCTCATTCGCGATGCATTTTGCGAAGGCGGGGTGGTTCGTTTGCGAGCTCAGTTGTAGGTTGCTGTTTCATTATTCATGGCGTAGCGAAGAATCTGTGTAAATTCTTCGCTACGCCACTGAGAACGAATCCAATTTGTAACGGCTAATCACAGCGATTACTTGCTGTAGAGTTCGACGATCAGCTGCTCGTTGACCGGCAGGCTGATATCCTCACGCTTCGGCAGCGCAATGACCTTGCCCGACAAGTTGTCGCGGTTGATGTCAAGCCATGGAACGGAGTGCTGACCGCTGGCGAAGTTCTTCGCCTCTTCCAGAATGGCGAACTTCTTCGAACCTTCGCGCACCTGAATCTCGTCGCCAACCTTGCACTGGAACGATGGGATGTTCACCTTGCGACCGTTGACCAGCAGGTGTCCGTGACGAACCACCTGACGAGCCTGACGACGGCTCATCGCAAACCCGAGGCGGTAGCAGACGTTGTCCAAACGCGTCTCCAACTGCTGCAACAGCAACTCGCCGGTAACTCCGGGGCGGTTCGCAGCCTTCTGGTAGTACGCGCGGAACTGCGTCTCCAGCGTGAAGTAGATGCGCTTCGCCTTCTGCTTCTCGCGAAGCTGCAAGCCGTAGCCCACAACCTTCTTCACCTTGCGCGACTGGCCGTGCTGGCCTGGAGGAAAGTTGCGCTTCTCGATCGGGCATTTCTCAGCAAAACACTTCGCGCCCTTGAGGAAAAGCTTGGTTCCGTCGCGGCGGCAGAGGCGGCAGACGGGTCCTGTATAACGTGCCATTTGAATCTCCTGAGTAATCCGGAGCTATCCAGATTCGGGTGACGATCAGTTTACACGCGGCTTGCGCTTCATCCCGATCCCGTTGAAAGAATGCATTGCCTGTACTTTGTTCCCTGTTGCCCGCAAGTCCGAACTGGCTCTTACGGGCAACAAAGAACAGACAACGAAGAGTAACTCGTCAGACGCGACGGCGCTTGGGCGGACGGCAACCGTTGTGCGGCATCGGCGTAACGTCGCGGATCGAACGAACCTCGACGCCGGCCGCAGCCAGTGCGCGGATTGCCGATTCACGACCCGAGCCGGGGCCCGAGACGCGCACATCGACCGAGCGTAGACCGTGGTCGCGCGCGGCGTTTGCGGCACCGGTCGCGGCCTGCTGCGCCGCAAACGGAGTTCCCTTGCGGGAGCCGCGGAAGCCCAGCGAACCCGACGACTTCCAGCTGAGCGTGTTGCCCGTCTGGTCGGTGATGGTGACGATGGTGTTGTTGAAGCTCGCCTGAATGAAGACGAGACCAAATGGAACGTTCTTCCGTTCGCGCTTCTTGAACTTCTTGTTTTTGCCCGCAGTCTTGGCGCCGGCTCCCTTGTTCTGTGTCTTCGCCATGATTTATTTCGTCGCTTTCTTCTTGCCAGCAACCGTGCCCTTGCGTGGGCCCTTGCGGGTGCGAGCGTTGGTGTGGGTGCGCTGGCCGCGAACCGGCAGCGAACGACGGTGACGGAGTCCGCGATAGGACTGGATCTCGATCAGACGCTTGATGTTCAGCGAGATCTCCTTGCGCAGATCGCCTTCGATCTGGCCCTCTGCCTCGATGACCTGACGAATGCGGTTCAGCGCATCCTCATCCAGCGTGCCGACCTTTGCGATTGGATCGACATCTGCCGCAGCAAGAATCTTTGCCGCGCGTGAGTCGCCGATGCCATAGATATAGGTGAGTCCGATGCGCGCCTGTTTGTTATTAGGGACATCGACTCCAGCAATACGTGCCATGGGGTTCCTTTTCGTATGATCTCGTAGCGCTTTGTGGCCACGAAAACGGGTTATGGTTTGCGGTCTGAATTCATCCGGTTCAACGCAAGCCTTGACATAAGCTAACTAGCCGAATGAGGCCGGAAAATACATCTGCTCGCACAGGATGCCAGTCGAAACAACTCGACTAGCCCTGACGCTGTTTATGCTTGGCATTCTCGCAGATAACACGAACGACGCCACGGCGATGAATGACTTTGCACTTATCGCAGATCTTCTTGACTGATGCACGGACTTTCATAAAACTCCTGATAACAACCGTTGGCTCTATGCCACTGCTTTACCAATGGCCAGCCAAGGCTGCTGTATTTCAATATTTCAACTAGAAGCCAGAGGCTAAAAGCTGATCTTAATCTACTTGTAGAGGAGAACCTACTTGTAGCGGTAGACGATACGTCCGCGGTTGAGATCATAAGGACTCAACTCAATCGCGACGCGGTCGCCGGGGAGAATGCGAATGAAGTTCTTGCGCATGCGTCCAGAGACGTGTGCGAGGGCCTGATGCTTGTTTTCAAGCTCGACCTTGAACAGCGCATTGGGCAGAGTCTCAACGACCACTGCCATTACTTCAATTGCATCTTCCTTCGACAAACGCTCTCCTTTGCAAGACGTAGACGCTACATACGCGCCCCAAACGCCCTACGCCGCGTGTCTACACACGCAGCATCTCTGAGTATACCCCGAACGGGGGTAGAATGCCTAACGAGTCAATACTCGCGGCCCATCTTTTGTAATCGCGACCGTGTGCTCGAAGTGCGCGCTGTAGCTGCCGTCCAGAGTGAGCGTCGTCCAGCCATCGGGCAGAACCTTCACTCCTGCGCCGCCAGCATTGATCATCGGCTCAATCGCCAGCACCATCCCAGCCTTCAGGCGAGGACCTTTGCCGCTCGGTCCGTAGTTCGGAACCTGCGGATCTTCGTGCATCGCCTTGCCAATCCCATGACCCACAAACTCCTTGACCACACCAAATCCCTCGGCCTCGCAGTACTCCTGCACAGCATGAGATATATCTCCAAGCCGCCCGCCTACCAGAGCCTGCTGAATTCCGCGCTCCAACGAGGCCTGCGTCACCTCAAGCAATCGCTTGGTCAGGGCGCTGGGCGTTCCAACGGCATAGGTCACAGCCGAATCGGAGCAGAAACCCTCAATGAACACGCCACAGTCGATGGAAACTATATCACCCTCGGCAAGAATCTTCTTCTCTGACGGCATTCCATGAACCACCTCGTCGTTGACCGAGGTACAGAGCGCGGCTGGAAATCCGTGGTAGCCCTTGAAGGCTGAGATCGCGTGCAACTCTGCTATCTTTGCCAGCGCAGCTCTCTCCAGATCCATCGTGCTTGCACCCGGCTTCACGCACGCCGCAACAGCCTCATGAACCTGGCGTAGAGCGATTCCAGAGCGTCGCATCTTTTCAATCTCAGCATTGGTTTTTAATATAATCGCCATAATATCTTCCCATCTCTCACTTTGAAGCGCCGCGCAGTTTATTCAGCGCCTGCTCAATTGCAATATTGACCGCGTCCACGCTCTGATTGCCATCCGCCTCTTCAAATCGTCCAAGAGCGCGATAGTGAGCCACAACCGGCGCGGTCTGCGCCTCAAAGGTCTTCATCCGCTCAGCAAAGACGGGCTCCGTATCGTCGGCGCGCTGCGTTAGGCTCGCGCCATCAAAGTCGCAGATACCTGCAACCTTCGGTGCGTTTGAGTAGATGTTGTAGATGCTCGCGCAGACCGGGCAGGTACGCCGCCCCGTAATGCGTTGCAGCAGTTGATCGTACGAAACGACGATGCTGACGGCGATAACGGGAAGCCGAGGAAGAAACCTTGGGTCAGCGATCATCTGGTCGAGAAACTTGGCCTGATCGAGCGTACGAGGATACCCGTCCAGAATATAGCCGCGATGCGTATCCTTCTCCAGAAGCCGCCGAAAGACCATCTGATTGACGATCTCGTCATCGACCAGATGACCGGCGGCCATGATCGCCTTGGCCTTGATTCCCAGCTCGGTTCCACGAGCGATATTGCCGCGCAGAAGGTCTCCGGTGGAGAGCTGCGGAATGCCGTACTCACTAACCAGAAGTTGAGCCTGAGTTCCCTTGCCGACGCCAGGTGCGCCTAAAAGGAGAACCGGCCCAGGCAGGAATTCACTCTCTGCCTGAGCCGTCGAATGCAATGCGGAATTATTCGTCAAAATGCTGCTCCTACCAGCTGCGTCGACCGCGGATGCGACCGCTCTTGGGAGAGAAGCCCTCATAGTGGCGCATGATGAGCTGCGATTCAATCTGCTGCACCGTGTCCATGGCTACACCGACAACGATCAGCAAGCTAGTACCGCCAAAGTAGAATTTGAAGCCAAACCCGTTGGTGAAGACCGGGGGAAGGCGATCAAAGAAGGAACCGATAAGCCATAAGTGGTTGAAGTGAATACCGCTCATAAGCATCGTCGGAATAATGGAGATGATAATCAGGTAAATCGCACCGACCAGCGTAATCCGAGTCAGCACGTCATTGATAAAATCGGACGTTCTGCGACCGGGACGAATGCCGGGAATAAAGCCGCCGTACTTGCGCATGTTATCGGCAATATCGTCTGGGCGAAACACGATTGAAATATAGAAATAAGCGAAGAAGACGATCGCCGCCATGTAGATGAGAACGTACCACGGCTCACCCGGCGCAAGGTTGCGCAGGATCGGCCCAAGAAAGGTAGTCTCGTTCAGCTTGGCGCTGCCAAAGAAGCTCATGTTCGCAAAAAGCAGCGGAGCAGAGAGGATCGAGCTGGCAAAGATGACCGGCATTACGCCGCCAGAGTTGACCCGCAGAGGAAGATGAGTCGATTGTCCGCCCATCATCTTCCGGCCCACGATGCGCTTGGCATACTGCACCGGAATGCGTCGCTCGGAGCGCTCCACGAAGACGATGAATGCAACCACCGCAATCATGCCCGCAATCAGAGCAACCAATACGAGCGGAGTCAAAGGTCCCCAAGTCTGATCGTGAGCCTTTCCGTAGATGTCCATGATACCGCGTGGCAGACCAACGACGATACCAGTGAAGATCAGCAGCGACATTCCATTTCCAACGCCGCGCTCGGTGATCTGCTCGCCCAGCCACATGATGAAGGCCGTACCTGCCGTCAACGTAATCACGCAGAGAGGAACAAATAGACCGCGAGAGATGGTGGTCATCGACTGACCAGAGAGAGCCAACGCAATCGCAAAGGACTGAATCACGCCAAGCAGAACCGTGACGTAACGAGTCCACTGGGTGATCTTGCGACGACCGAGTTCGCCTTCCTTCTGCAGCTTGGCCAGCGGCTCATAGATTACGGTGAGCAACTGAAAGATAATCGACGCCGTGATGTACGGCATGATGCCAAGCGCGAAGATCGTCAAACGGCGAAGATTGCCGCCGGTGAACAGATCGGCCAGGCCAAGTGCGGAACCGGAGTTCGCATTAAAAAACCGCGAAAGCGCCTCGGCATTGATTCCCGGAGTCGGGATAAATGCGCCGAGACGATAGATCGCCAGCAGGCCAAGCGTAAAGAAAACGCGCTTGCGGAGATCGGGAATACGGAAGATGTTGGCGAATTTCTCTAACATCAAAACCTCTTCAATCTTGCCTGAAGCTGGCCCTCGCGGACCAGCTTCAATGGAGTAAACCCTATCCTAGTCGAAAGCGCAGGATGAATGCACTCTGCGAAGTTCCTAGCCGATCAGAATGGCCTTGCCGCCAGCCTTCTCGATAGCTTCCTGAGCAGTCTTGGAAAACTTGTGCGCATGAATGGTTACGGGGCCAGTCAGCTCGCCATTGTTGAGAACCTTGATCAGTCCGCCCTTCTTGCGCAGCAGGCCAAGCGAGATGATCGTGTCCAGCGTGAACTCGGTCTCTGGAGCAGTAGCCAGGATCTCGGCAACACGATCTAGCCCAAGTACGGTGTACTCCACGCGGAAGATGTTGTTGAAGCCGCGCTTCGGCAGACGACGGTGCAGCGGCATCTGGCCGCCTTCAAAACCACGCATCAACGACGAGCCAGAACGCGATCCCTGTCCCTTGTGCCCGCGAGTAGAGGTCTTACCCATACCCGAGCCCATACCGCGGCCAACACGCTTCTTGTTTTCATTCGCCTTCTTGGGGGCGCGCAGATTGGAGAGATTACGAATTGCCATCTTATATTTCCTCGCTATAACGCCAGCAGCTCTAAAGCGCACCGACTCGCATGATGTTAAGCAGTTAGTCTTCGAAATTCACAACGAAGAACTGCAATTAATATTTATTCCACAACCCGGACGAGATGGGGCACCTTCGCCACCATGCCACGAACCGACGGAGTATCTTCGCGCTCTACAATCTGATTCATCCGAGTAAAGCCCAGACCCTTGATGACCAGCTTCTGCTTGGTCGGGGTGCAGATCTTCGAACGAAAGTATTGCAGCTTGATCTTTGCAATCGTTGCAGTATCAGCCATGGCTACAGCTCCTCTACAGACTTGCCGCGCAGGGCGGCGACTTCGGCCTTGTTGCGAAGCTGGATGAGAGCATCGAACGTGGCCTTGATGACGTTATGCGGGTTGGCCGTACCAAGCGACTTGGTCAGCACGTTCTGTACGCCCGCCGAGGTCATCACGGCGCGAACAGTCTTGCCGGCGATGATTCCCGTTCCTTCAGGCGCTGGCTTCAACATCACCGACCCGGCTCCATAGTGACCCAGTACCTGATGCGGGATAGTTGTCTCGGTCAGGTTGATCTTGAACAGGTTCTTCTTGGCCGCCTCGATCCCCTTGCGAATCGCCTTGGGAACCTCTTTGGCCTTGCCCGAACCATACCCTACGACGCCCTCGTCGGGATCGCCAACCACAACCAGCGCGGCGAACGACATATTCTTACCGCCCTTGACAACCTTCGTAACGCGATTGATCGAGACAACCTCGTCCTTCAGGTTGAGCCGGTTCGCGTCGAGTTTATTCTTGAGAATTGCCATAATTCTGTCCAATCTTTCTGGTCGCACGCAGGCGTCCTAAAAGCTTAAAATTCGAGACCCGCCTCGCGAGCTGCATCAGCAAGAGCCTTCACACGACCGTGATACAAGTAACCACCGCGATCAAAGACCACCTTCTTGATGCCCTTCTCCTGCGCGAGCTCAGCGATTTGCTTGCCGACCAACTTGGCAGCCGCAACATTTCCGCCGTAGTTCTTCTCCTCTGCCTTCTTGCCAAACGAGGACGCGGAAACCAGAGTGACGCCGTTGAGATCATCTATCAACTGCGTATAGATATGGTTCAACGAGCGATACACGTTGAGACGAGGACGCTCGGCGGTGCCAGACATCTTCTCGCGGATGCGAGTGTGTACGCGCTGGCGGATTACGTTACGTTCGCGGGGATTAATCATAGTCTTGCTTTCCTTCCTAACAGCGTCGCCAGAGTGCTGGAGACGTTCGGTGAATCAATTTGTATTTATTTGCTGTCAGTTTGTAGCTCCCTACAGTCGAAGCTACAAACTAACAGCTATATCGTTTACTTCGCTCCGGTCTTACCGACCTTCTTCTTCAGCTTCTCGCCGGTGTAGCGAACGCCCTTGTTCTTATACGGATCGGGCTTGCGCAGCGACCGCATATCGGCGGCAACCTGACCGACCTTCTGGCGATCAATGCCAGAGATGCTCAGATGCGTCTGCTTCGGATCGATCGTAACTTCGATGCCGGTTGGCAGAGGAAATTCGATCGGATGCGAGTAGCCAAGAGTGAAGACAACCATATTCTTGCCCTTCAACTCGGCGCGGTATCCGATACCGACAATATCAAGATCCTTGGTCCATCCAGTCGTTACGCCACTGACAGCGTTGAAGACCAGCGAGCGAGCCAGCCCATGAAATGCAGCCTGCTTATCCGATTCCCGCTCGGCGATCAGGTTGCCATCCTTCTGCACAAGCTTGATTCCGCCAGGCAGCATAGCCGTAACCTTACCCTTGGGGCCTTCAATAAGAACCGTGTTTCCATCTTCGCTAACCGTGTACTTGACGCCGGCCGGCATTGGAATTGGCTTTTTACCGATACGAGACATTTGGAAATCCTTTTAGGGCTTGCGAGTCGCGGAGACAAATCTCTCCGTTCCACTGCAGCCGACGATATTTCACGTCATGCAACTAAATCAAAGCTACAAACAGGCCGCGCATAAAGATCTGCGCGCCAAATAATTACCAGACTTCGCAGAGAATCTCGCCGCCAACGCCTTCGCGCCGCGCCTGACGTCCGGTCATTACGCCCTTCGGGGTGGTCATGATCGAGATGCCAAGACCGCCCTGCACTCGCTTGATCTCATCGCGGCCAAGATACACACGGCATCCGGGACGAGAGACGCGCTGCAGATCGCGAATAACAGCCTCATTGTTCGGGCCGTACTTGAGATACACGCGAATCACCTTCATGCCACCCTCTTCGGTCGGCTTGTAGTTGGCGATATATCCCTCTTCTTTCAGAATACGGGCAATCTCAGCCTTCAACTTGGAGGCGGGAACGTCTAGCTTCTGGTGACGCGCACGGATGGAGTTGCGGATGCGAGTCAAGAAATCGGCTACTGGATCGGTCAGATTCATTCATTCTCCTTCATTCCCCGTTCGCTCGGCCGTCAATCGCAACGACGAGAACCAGCGGGAATGCTGTTACTTATCTTTGATGGAGCTACTGGGTATCTAAAGCCAGCTTCCAGACTTCTGCATCCTTGGCGGATGAGGTCTCTGGAAGGGTGACGCGGACACGACAACCTTTTTAGTATACAGGTTGCCGCGCCAGTTTGCTTACCAGCTTGATTTGACGACGCCCGGAATCTCGCCCTTCAGCGCCAACGAACGGAAGCAAAGACGGCAGACCCCAAACTTGCGCAGATACGCGCGGGGACGGCCGCAGAGCTGGCAGCGGTTGTGCTGACGAGATTTGAACTTCGGCTTCTTTGCGTCCTTGACGCGCTTCGCGGTGGTTGCCATAGTATTTACTCTCTATCCTGGTTACAAGCTACAAATTCTGTTGCGGTCGTTCGGGTCGAGCAGTTATGCTCCAACCCGGAACGGCATACCGAAACCCTTGAGCAGAGCGCGAGCGCCATTGTCATCGACCGCAGTCGTGACGATGGTGACGTTCATGCCTTTCAGCTTATCCACCTTCGCGTAATCGATCTCGGCGAAGATCAACTGATCGCGCAGGCCGAGCGTATAGTTGCCACGTCCGTCAAAGCTCTTCGACGAAACTCCGCGGAAGTCGCGAACGCGCGGCAGCGCAATCGAGATCAAGCGGTCAAGAAACTCATACATCTTGTCGCCGCGCAGCGTAACCATCGCGCCAATCGGCATTCCCTCGCGAACCTTGAAGGCCGCAATGGACTTCTTCGCCTTGGTCGTCACTGGCTTCTGTCCAGTGATCGAGGCCAGATCGGCCACCAGCGGATCCATGATCTTAACGTTCTGCGTCGCTTCGCCAAGACCCATGTTGATGACGATCTTTTCCAACTTTGGAATCGCCATCGCATTGGTGATGCCCAGTTCCTTGGCAATCGCCGGACGAATCTCGCTCAGATACTTCTCTCTAAATCGTGCCGCCATAATAAACTTCGCTTTCTCCACGGTTTCCGGAGTGAGCTTCGCAGCCCGTATACCGATTCGTGGGGTGAACCTGAATAACTGGATAATAACTAGAACTAAACTTGCGAGCCTAAGAATACAGGCTGCTTATTTGCTCTTCTTCTCAGGAATCGTGGTGCCACTTGTTCTCGAGAAGCGAACCTTGTTGCCATCTTCAACGCGAGTCCCTACGCGAGTCTTCTTGCCCTCGCCATCGACCAACATCACGTTTGAGATATGGATCGAAGACTCTTGCTCAGCAATTCCGCCCTTGATATTCTTCTGCGGATTCGGCTTCACATGCTTCTTGATCATCATGACATGCTCAACCAGAAGACGATCGCGGTCTGCAATAACGCGAAGTACACGGCCCTGCTTGCCCTTGTCTTTACCGGCGATAACTTCAACCGTATCGTTGCGCTTGATCTTGATCCCAGCCATAAATTCTCTTATCCTCGACCATCGTTTCGGAGTCGGAATCCGATTTCTGTTAGTCTCACCTCGACCGAATCCTCTCGCGCCGAGAACCAATAATCCGAAGCTAGATAACCTCTGGGGCCAGCGAGACGATCTTGAGGAACTTCTTCTCGCGCAGTTCGCGGGCTACAGGTCCGAAGACTCGGGTACCAACAGGCTCATTCGAGTCATTGATGACCACGGCGGCATTCTGATCGAAGCGAATATACGTTCCGTCGCGCCGACGATACTCCTTGCGAGTACGCACGATGACCGCTTTGACTACCTTGCCCTTCTTAACCGTTCCATCGGGCGACGCTTCTTTGACCGCAGCCGTTACGACATCGCCGAGGCCAGCCTTCTTGCCAAGCCCGCCGCCGAGCGGCAGAATGACCTGCAACTTGCGCGCGCCGGAGTTGTCGGCAACGTCGAGCATCGTTCTCATTTGTACTGACATGTTCGTTCTCCTGGGCCAAACGACCCGGGGCTATAGCCCCATGAAGCTCTCATCTGCGCGCGGGAGAGTATCCCACGCCAATTCCAAACTACTTCGCCTCGGCGACCGTCTTCTTCTCGTCAAGCTGCGAGAGCGACGAACGGCGAACGATCTCCTCGAGAGACCAGCGCTTCAGCTTCGACAGCGGACGCGCCTCGCGGATGCGAACCACATCGCCCACGCGCGCCGAGTTCAACTCGTCATGGGCGTAGAACTTCTTATTCGACTTCATCACGCGCTTGTACTTCGGGTGAGCCTTGCGCATCTCGATCTCGACGACAATCGTCTTCTGCATCTTGGTCGAGACGACCAGACCAACCTTCTCGTTGCGACGAGAGACCGGCGCTTCAGGAGTCGCGACTACTGCGGTGCTTGCGGTGTCTGCCATAATTAGTCCTTCTTCGCTTTCTTGCGCGCAGTGCGGGTGCTCGCGGCTGGTGCAACGGGAACAGCTACGGGCGACGCGGCCTTTTCTGCCGAGATCGCGCGCTCCCGGGTCACCGTCTGAATGCGGGCAATATCAAGCTTCAGCACGCGCAGCTTCTTGATGCCTTCATTGTTGCCAAGGCTCTTCTGGAAGCGAATGCGAAAGAGCTGCTCGGCGGACTTCACCTGCTCGCTCTTCAACTCGTCTTCGCTAAGGGTGCGGATCTTTTCAAGTTCCATGATTTTCTTCTTTCGTTACGAATACTTTGAGAGCGATGCTACTTGACTGCAACCGTCGCCTTGACATCGTGGCGCTGGATGAAGATCGTCTTCAACGGCAGCTTGTGAGCAGCCAGACGCATGGCTTCCTTGGCCAACTCGACCGGAACGCCCTCCATCTCGAAGAGAATCTTGCCCGGACGAACCACCGCGACCCAATGATCCGGTGCGCCCTTACCTTTACCCATACGGGTTTCGGCAGGCTTCTTGGTGATCGGCTTGTCTGGAAAAATGCGCAGCCAAACCTTGCCGCCACGCTTGATGAAACGTGTCATCGCGATACGGCTGGCCTCAATCTGCCGGTCGGTGATATAGCCGCACTCCTGAACCTTCAGGCCGAAGTCGCCGAACGAGAGATCCGACCCACGCCACGCCTTGCCGCACATGCGGCCGCGCTGCTGCTTGCGAAACTTGACCTTCTTTGGCATCAACATAAGAACAATCCTCTAACTCTCGACGACCCGCCCATGGCAAACACTCTGCCTATCACGAGTCTGACCAGCAAATTCAATTCTTCAAACTAACAACCAGCAACCCAAACAACCGGCGACCAACAACTACTATTTAGAACACGCCTGTCGTCGTACCCTGATCGCGACGCTTTTTCTGCTCGTAAATATCTCCGCGATAGACCCAGGTCTTCACGCCGATAATTCCGTACGTCGTATGCGCCTCGGAGAATCCGTAGTCAATATCGGCGCGCAGCGTGTGCAGCGGCAGACGACCTTCGAGATACCACTCAGAGCGCGCGATCTCGTTGCCATTCAAACGACCCGATACGCGAACCTTGATTCCCTTGCAGCCAAAACGCAGCGCCGAATCCACCGACTTGCGCATCGCGCGACGGAAGCTGACGCGCTTCTCAAGCTGGAGCGCGATGTTCTCGGAGACAAGCTGGGCATCAAGCTCTGGCTTGTTAACCTCGAGAATATCGATGAAGACCTCGCGCGAGGTGCGCTTCTGGATGTCCGCCTTCAGCTTGTCGATCTCCGCGCCCTTGCGACCGATGATGATACCCGGACGCGCAGTACGGATGATGAGGCGCAGCTTGTTGCCTGGGCGCTCGACTTCCACCGAGCTCACGCCTGCGGCCTTCAGCTTCTCGCGCAGTTCGGCCTTCAGCTTGACATCCTCGACCAGCAGCTTGTCATAGCCGCGCTCGACGAACCATCGTGACTTCCACGGCTTGTTGACGCCGAGGCGAAACCCATACGGATGGACCTTCTGTCCCATAGCTTCCCTAACCTTCGCCCCGATGCCGGTTGAGCCGGCGAGGCATTGTGCAAAACTTTAATTTTACCGGAAAATTCCCGGATCTGCTCTAACGCTACCCAGTTACTTCGCGGTCTTCTTGGCCGAAGCCTTCTTTGCCGCAGTCTCTGGCGTGGACTTCGTCGCCGTAACGACAGCTTTCTTCTCCGCCACCGTCACAATGATGTGCGCCAGTCTCCGCTGATAGCGGAAGGCGCGCCCCATTGGAGCAGGCCGAATGCGCTTCATGCGCGGACCTTCGTTGGCGACCGCAGTGTGGACGTACAGGTTATCGACATCTACATCGAGACCCTGCTCCTGCGAGACGTAGGTTGCGTTCTGAATCGCCGAACGCAACACCTTCTCGACAATCGGACCCATCCGCTTGGTGGAGAAGTGAATCGTATTGAGCGCCTGCTCGACGCGCAGTCCTTTGATGGTATCGAGAACCAGCTTCGCCTTCTGCGGACTCGTGCGCTGAAACTTAGCCTCGGCGCGAAACTCTCGAACTTTTTCTGCTGCAATCTTCGACATAATATAAATCCTTCAATCGAACTGGTACGCCTGAATTCGGCGAGGTTCACATGACAAGCGACAACAAACGCTGCGACCTATTTCGGTTTTGCGGAGCTCTCAGAGGCCCGGGCAGAATGTCCCTTGAACGTACGTGTCGCAGAGAACTCACCCAGCTTGTGTCCGACCATGTTCTCCGTCACATAAACCGGAATGAACTTGCGGCCATTGTGTACAGCGATGGTGTGTCCGACCATGTCGGGGAAGATCGTCGAACGGCGCGACCAGGTGCGCACTACCTTCTTCTCGTTGGCCTGATTCAAGACATCAATCTTCGACTGAAGATGATCGTCAATGAAAGGACCCTTCTTTGCTGAACGTGCCATGCGAATAACTCCAGATTCCCACTTCGGTTACGGTGCTGTATACGACGAATCTCTTGACTGCGAGACTTGGTGTTGCCCTTATTGCTTACTTGCCCTTGTTACGGCGGCTGACAATATAAACATCGGTCCGCTTATTATTACGAGTCTTGTATCCCCGAGTCGGCTGGCCCCACGGAGTTACCGGGTGACGTCCGCCAGAGGTCTTACCTTCACCACCACCATGCGGGTGATCGACCGGGTTCATTGTGACACCGCGGTTCGCCGGGTTGATGCCCTTCCATCTGTTGCGTCCGGCCTTACCGATGGTGACATTCTCGTGATCCGTATTGCCAACCTGACCGATCGTCGCCATGCACTCTACGAGTACCTTGCGCGTCTCACCGGAGGGCAGCTTCAAGAGAGCATATGCGCCTTCCTTGGCCACCAGATTGACCTGGGCTCCAGCCGAACGCGCCATCTGCGCGCCCTTGCCGGGACGAAGCTCAATGTTGTGCACAATCGTACCCAGAGGAATGTTCTTCAGAGGAAGAGCATTGCCGACCAGAATATCAGCCTCTGGACCGCTCATGATCGACTGTCCAACCTTCAGCCCAACCGGCTGAATGATGTAGCGCTTCTCGCCGTCCGCATAGTGGACCAAAGCGATGCGCGAGCTGCGATTCGGATCATACTCAATCGTCGCAACCTTGGCTGGAATACCATACTTCTCACGCTTGAAGTCAATCAAGCGCAGCTTCTGCTTGTGTCCACCGCCCTGGTGGCGCATGGTCATGCGACCAATGCTGTTGCGTCCACCAGTGCGCTGCTTGACCGCGAGCAACGGCTTGTGTGGCTTATCCGTCGTCAGATCATCATTGACCAGCTTGGTCTGAAAGCGGAGTGTCGGGGTAATCGGTCGAAATGATTTAATCGGCATTTTTCTTGGCTCCTAGCTACTAGCTCATGGCTGTACGCTAGTTCTCTTTCGAATCGTTGCGACAAATTCGTCGCGCTAATTATCCAAATAAATTAATAACCGCACTTACAGGCTATCGAGATACTCTGGCATCTTCTGACCGTCTTGCAGGCGAACATAGGCCTTCTTCCAGTCGGGGCGGTAGCCGGTGAACTTGCCCCGACGACGCTCCTTGCCTTCAACGGTAGCGGTGCGAACACCAGAGACCTTGACCTTGAAGAGAGTCTCGACGGCCTGCTTGACCTCAGTCTTGCTTGCCTTCAGATCCACCTCGAAGACCAGCGTGTTCTGGGTCTCTTTGACGCCCATGCCCTTCTCGGTGATAAGCGGGCGACGAATTACGGTATAGAGGGTTGGCATTACGCAACCTCCTTCTCAGCAGCATGCTTGCTGCGCTTCGATACAAACTTCTTCAACGTCTCCTGCAACGCCTCAATCGCATCCTTCGAGAAGACAGCATGTTCGTAGCGAAGCAGGTCGTAGGGGTGGACCTCGGAGCTGAGTACAAGCTCAACGCCCGAAAGATTCCGCGATCCCAAATATAGATTCTCACCAAGCTGCTGGCTGGATTCGACCAACAAGGTCGTCTTGCCTGCCTCCAGCTTGTTCAAAGCAGTGCGGAAGAACTTGGTCTTCGGCTCGGCGCTATTGAACGAATCGATGACAGTAAACTTGCCGTCGGCAATCTTTGCTGCAATCGCCGAACGCAGTGCGCCCATCAGCTTCTTCTGCGGAAACGCATACTCATAGCTGCGCGGCTTCGGTCCGTGAACCGTACCGCCACCCCGCCATAGCGGAGTCCGAATCGACGCAACGCGTGCGCGGCCCGTGCCCTTCTGCTTCCACAGCTTGCGGCCTGCGCCCGATACCAACCCGCGCGTCTTGGTCGATGCCGTTCCCTGACGCAGCGCAGCGCGGTAGTGCTTCACCGACTCCCACAGCAGCGTATCGTTGATCTCGCCCGAGAAAACTTCATCGAGGAGTTCGAACTCTCCGACCGTCTCTCCTGCAAGATTGACTACATTGATCTTTGCCATCGCTCTTCTCTCTTCATGCCCGCCATCGATGCGGCGAGCCGTAACATTGTTTGGCTGCGTTCCTCGGTATATTCTCCGCGCAGCTTGATCATTCATTTCCTGCCGTTGGCCTCTGCGGCAAAGCCGCATTGCGCCGTCTGTGCAGAACTACTTCTTCTTAGGTGCAGCCTTCTTCGAAGCCTTCAACGCGTCCTTCGTCTCTGTTCCGGCGAATCCGCGACGCTCTCTCGGTGGAGCCTTCGCCTTCGAGATCAAGACATATCCCTCGCGTGGGCCGGGTACTGCTCCCTCGACCAGCAGAAGGTTGTCCTCAAGATCGATGCCGCGAATGCGCAGGTTGCGAACCGTGATCTGCGCGTGGCCCATGTGTCCCGGCATACGCTGACCAGGAAATACGCGAGACGGGAACGAAGACGCACCGATCGAGCCTTGCACCTGGAACATGTGACCGTGAGCCTTGGGACCGCCGCCGAATCCATGGCGACGAACTACACCAGCAAATCCGCGTCCCTTCGATGTTCCGATGACGTCAACGAACTTTTCATCGGTAAAAATATCCACCAGGATGCGATCGCCCGCCTTGACTCCGATGTCCTCGCCATCCTTGCTGACTTCGAGCGTAACTTCCCGGATCTCACGGACCGGAGGAACGTTCGACTTGGCAAAGTGGCCCGTCATCGGCTTGTTGATCTTCGATGCCTTGATGAAATCGACATAGCCGATCTGCGCGGCATCGTAGCCGTCATTGGCCAAAGTCTTGAGCTGCGTAATCACGCAGGGGCCAGCCTTAAGAACCGTAACCGGATGTGCATCGCCACGCTCATCAAAGAGCTGCGTCATGCCAACCTTCTTACCTAGAATTCCTGTAACTGCCATCGTATTTTCCTTTCCTCATCATGCCAAGCGTCTATAGCTCAGCACTGCCGGTCTAACTCAAATAGAACTAACTTTTATAGCTCAAAAGATTACTTCTGAACCGTCTTGATCTCAACGTCAACGCCCGCGGGAAGATCGAGCTTCATCAGAGCATCAACCGTCTGCTGGGTCGGCTCCAGAATGTCGATCAGCCGCTTGTGGGTGCGAATCTCGAAGGCTTCACGCGACTTCTTGTCGACATGGGGGGAACGCAACACGCAATACTTGTTCTTCATCGTCGGCAGCGGAATCGGCCCTGCAACCTGTGCTCCCGTGCGCTTCGCCGTCTCGACGATCTCGCCGGTCGACGTATCCAGTACGCGGTAGTCATACGCCTTCAAACGAATACGAATTCTCTGTCCAGCCATGGTGTGTCTCTTTCTTATTATTCAAAGATCGCTTGGAGTAGCTGCCGGTCATTTCCTGCTCACATCTCAATGGGCCGGCAGCCCTCGTTAGCCTCAAATTGCCAATACATCTAAGCCGAACTGTTCTACTTGATGATCTCGGAAATCGTTCCGGCTCCGACGGTTCGTCCGCCCTCGCGGATGGCGAAGCGCAGGCCCTTTTCCATGGCGACCGGGGTATGCAGCGTCACTTCCAGCTGGATGTTGTCACCCGGCATCACCATCTCGGTGCCCGCCGGCAGCTTCGCCGATCCGGTCACGTCCGTGGTGCGGAAGTAGAACTGAGGACGGTAGCCGTCGAAGAACGGGGTGTGACGTCCGCCTTCTTCCTTGCTCAGAACGTAGACCTCGCCCTTGAACTGGGTGTGCGGGGTGATCGATCCCGGCTTCGCCAGAACCATGCCGCGCTCCACATCTTCCTTCGCAATACCGCGCAGAAGAAGTCCAGCATTGTCTCCCGCCAAACCTTCATCGAGCTGCTTCTTGAACATCTCAACGCCAGTGCAGACCGTCGCGCGTGTATCGCGGAAACCCACAATCTCGCACGGCTCGCCAACCTTGATCTTGCCGCGCTCGATGCGCCCGGTAACCACCGTGCCGCGTCCCGAGATCGAGAAGATGTCTTCAATCGGCATCAGGAACGGAAGCTCAATCGCGCGTGTCGGCTGCGGAATATACTTGTCGACCGCCTCCATCAACTCGTCGATCTTGGCCTCCCACTTGGCTTCGCCGTTCAGCGCGCCCAGGGCAGAACCACGGATGATCGGAGTGTCGTCGCCAGGATAGTCGTACTTCGACAGAAGCTCGCGAACCTCCATCTCCACCAGCTCGATCAGCTCTTCGTCCTCAACCGCGTCGCACTTATTCAGAAACACGACGATGTACGGAACGCCAACCTGGCGCGCCAACAACACGTGCTCCTTGGTCTGCGGCATCGGGCCGTCGGTCGCTGCAACCACCAGAATCGCGCCGTCCATCTGCGCCGCTCCGGTAATCATGTTCTTGATGTAGTCGGCGTGGCCGGGGCAATCGACGTGCGCATAGTGACGATTGGCCGTCTCATACTCAACGTGAGAGGTCGCAATCGTGATACCGCGCTCGCGCTCTTCAGGAGCGTTGTCGATGGTGTCAAACGAGCGAAACGTGTTCGACGGGTTGTGCTTGGAGAGCACCTTGGTGATCGCCGCAGTCAGCGTCGTTTTGCCATGATCAATATGCCCGATCGTTCCAACGTTTACATGAGGCTTCGACCGATCAAACTTTTCCTTGCCCATTGCTCTTCTCC
>Ga0302267_10000052_pt1 | contig 131048 bp, 127 predicted proteins | sample III_Bog_E1_3_FD_194555 | JGI IMG/M metagenome (GOLD analysis project Ga0302267, IMG submission 194555) | Peat permafrost microbial communities from Stordalen Mire near Abisko, Sweden - III_Bog_E1_3 | ecosystem: Environmental > Terrestrial > Soil > Wetlands > Peat | place: Sweden: Abisko... | reverse complement strand
ATGGGGATATCCGGTATTAGCACCGGTTTCCCGGTGTTGTCCCGGTCTTCGGGGCAGGTTGCTCACGTGCTACTCACCCGTTCGCCACTAGGTCTTCATCTGTATTGCTACAGACTGGACCTCGTTCGACTTGCATGTGTTAGGCACGCCGCCAGCGTTCGTCCTGAGCCAGGATCAAACTCTCCATTGAGACTCCGACCGTACCCGAAAGCACGGCCAAAATCGAAGAGCCGACCTCGAGGACACTGATCCTCAAGGTCAACTTAATACTGACAAAGAACAGATGTTGTTGTCCGTTCAATGCTTTGAATTGACTGGCGATCTCGAGTTTCCCCGCGATCGCCCGCACTGACTTTTGGCTATCACTATTCCGTTTTCAAGGAGCAACCGGGCACGCACCGAAATGGTGTTGGTGCCGGAATGACCGCAGACAGAGGCAAGGCCTCAAACCGCAGTTGCCTGGCGCCACCCCGAGGGGCGTTCACCGGGACTAGTTACACTACCGCATCGGAGCCGGCATGTCAATCGGGCCGGTACTGCAGGTCCGAGAAGGGCGACCCCGTGCGAGAAGGTAACTATACACACTCCTCCGGTGCCGTGCAGGCCAGAACTGCGGATATTTGGACTTCTCGGGTCCCCACCCCCGGAATCAGCGGTGCAGCCGGCCATCTGTCACGGCCGGAGGGTGACGCCGACCTAGCCGAACGTGAAGTCGTAGGCCTCGATACCGGGTGTGGCCGTCAGGGTGAGCGTCCCACGGCTGTAGCCGGCTGGCCCGACCAGTTGGTAGAGACGTGGCTCCCCCGCCACGACCACGGTCCGGGTCGGTGTGCCGTCGACCGCCACCTGGACCGTACCCGTGCCTCCGAGGACCAGGTAGACGTCCTGTGCCTGGAAGTGGAGCGACAGCGTGGCGGCGGTTCCGGCCACGGCACCCTCGGACCCGATGTCCCACCGGCCGCCGAAGGCGAACGTGTCCTGGGGGAGCGCTGCGGGCACCTGGTACGAGGTCATGGCGTCCGGAACGACGCTCTCCTCGTACAGGTTGGGCTCGCTGTAGTGGTAACCCAGGTAGCTCTCCGGGGTCGTCTGCTCCTGGGGTGTCCGGTCGGGGACGTCGGTCCGGGGCGGCAGCGCCACCCCGGGGCGTGCCGCGCTCAGGAGCTGGCGGATGAAGGTTTCGGTCTGCGCGTAGCCGCCTTCGCCGTAGTCGATGTGGCGCACGGTGCCGGTGGCGTCGATCAGGTACTCGGCGGGCCAGTACGAGTTCTGGTAGTTGTCCCACGTCGCGTACGAGTTGTCCACGGCGATCGGGTAGTGCACGCCGAGCTGGGCGGCAGCCCGGGTGATGTTGCCGACGTCGTGCTCGAAGGCGAACTCCGGCGTGTGGACACCCACCACGGTGAGGCCGGCGGAGGCGTAGGCCGCGTTCCACGCCTCGACGTGGGGCAGCGACCGCTGGCAGTTGATGCACGAGTAGGTCCAGAAGTCGACGAGCACCACCCGGCCCTTCAGGCCGGCGATGGTGAGCGGGCGGCCACCCGGTGTCTGGAGCCAACGGGAGATGCCAAGGAACGCCGGTGCTGCCCCGCAGTGCTGCAGGACGGGGCTCTCCGGCGTGCAGTCCGACAGCGCGCCGGTCGTCACCTCGCCCTGGACGCGCTTGAGGTCCTGGGTCACCGACGGGTTGGCCTCGAGTCGGTTCTGGAGGGCATTCGTGTAGCCGGGCACCGCCCTCTGGATGCCGTCGGTGAGTCCGAGTGCCAGGACCAGTGCCGTCACCAGGAGCACGGCACCGATGATCTTCCGGGCGGTGGCCGCGTGCGTGCGCACCGAGCGCATGTGGGCACCGAGGTACCGGCCCGCCACCGCGAAGGCCAGCAGGGGGATGGCCACGCCGCCAGCGAAGGCGACGGTGAGCAGTACCGCGGACCACCCCACGTGATGGGTCCCCCCGACGGCCGTGATGGTCGCCAGCACCGGACCGGCGCACGGGACGAACACCAGTCCGAGGCTCAGACCGAGCACGAATCCCCCACCCTCACGGACCTCGCTGCCGGCCGTGATCCGGGCGAACGGCCGCTCCAGCAGGTCGCCCACCTCGGGCACGAGGAGGCCGGTGCCGAGCAGGCCGAGGGCCACGATGCCGATCCATCGGAGGAGTCCGTACGGGAGGCCGAGGGCACTGAGCAACCAGGTTCCGAGGAGGGTGGCCAGCGAGAAGCTGAGCACCAGGCCGCCCACCACGGCGAACGGACGCCGCCGTCGCCGGTTGGCGACCAATCGGGCCCGGGCGTCGGCCACGGGACCCGCCACCTCGGCGACCGACTCGACCGGCGCCCCACCCGGGGGCGCTCCGGGGCCGGAGGACGCCACTCCCCCGCCTGCGGTGACCGGTACCCGCTCGACGGGGGCGGCGATCTGCACCTCCCGGTCGCCCTCCGCTGCGGTCGCACGTTCGTCGATGCCGCTGGCCGCACCGGAGGCGAAGATCACCGGGAGCACGGGCAGGATGCACGGCGAGATGCCGGTCACCAGGCCGCCCAGGAACCCCACCAGGAGGAGGACGATCATGCGCCCAGCCTGGCACGGGGGCCTGGTCCCACCGGGCGCGCCACCGACCGGCGCACGCGTCGCGGTGCCCGCCGTGCACCCGTCGTCCGACCTCGGGGATGCTCCACGTCCTGCAGTCCCGTCGGAGACGGGGCGCGTTACACGCCGCCCGGCCCGTCAGTGGTCGGTCAGGACAGACCGGCCACCCGGATCCGGTCGGCATCCAGCCGGTGGGCGAAGCGACCCATCTGCACGGCCACGGCCTCGGGCCCGGCGCTGCCGGGCGTGGTCCGGCGGGTGACGGCGACCCCCGGCTCGAGTAGCGCGACCGCCTCGCTGCCCAGGGCCGGATGGGCCTCGACGAGCTCAGCCAGCGGCACATGGCGCTCGAGGGAGTCGTGGACGAGGCCACCCACGACACTGTGGGCCTGCCGGAAGGGCATGCCCTGTTGGACCAGCCACTCCGCCAGGTCGACGGCGGCGACCGAGGAGCCGTTGGCGGCGTCCTGCATGCGGTCGCCGTCGAAGGTGATCGTGACCAGCAAGCCGGTCAGCGCGGCCAACGCCAGTCGCGACTGGTCGACCGAGTCGAAGAACGGCTCCTTGTCCTCCTGCAGGTCGCGGTTGTAGGCCAACGGCAGGCCCTTCAGCGTGACGAGTAGGGCGGTCAGGTTGCCGATGAGTCGCCCGCTCTTCCCGCGGGCCAGCTCGGCCACGTCGGGATTCTTCTTCTGGGGCAGCATCGAGCTGCCGGTGGCGAAGGCGTCGTCCAGGATGGCGAACCCGAACTCCTCGGTGGACCAGAGCACCACCTCCTCGCCGATGCGGGAGAGGTGGACGCCGAGCAGCGCCAGGTCGAACAGGGCCTCGGCCACGAAGTCGCGGTCGGACACGGCGTCCAGCGAGTTCTCGAAACGACCGGCGAACCCGAGGTCCGCCGCCGTGCCGTCGGGATCCAGCGGCAACGACGAGCCGGCCAGGGCCCCGGCACCGAGTGGGGACACGTCGAGTCTGGCGACCGTGGCGAGCAGCCGGTCGACGTCGCGGGCCAACGCCCAGCCGTGGGCCAGGAGGTGGTGGGCCAAGAGGACGGGTTGGGCCCGCTGCAGGTGGGTGTAGCCCGGCAGATAGGTGTCGCCGGCCTCCTTGGCCCTCGTGACCAGGACGTCCTGGAGACCGATGACCTGGGCGGCCAGCTCGGTCAGCTCACGCTTGGCGTAGAGCCGGAGGTCGGTCGCCACCTGGTCGTTGCGACTGCGCCCGGTGTGCAGCTTCGCCCCCACGTCACCGGCCAGCTCGGTCACCCGCCGCTCGACCGCGGTGTGGATGTCTTCGTCGTCCGGCTCGAAGGTGAAGGTGCCGTCGTCGAGCTCGGCCTGGACGCGGTCCAGGGTCGCGACGAGGACGCCCACCTCGTCGTCAGCCAGCAGACCACCCCGGCCGAGGCCCCGCACGTGGGCCCGCGAGCCGGCGATGTCGTCGTCTGCCAATCGCCGGTCGACGAGCAGGCTCACCGAATAGTCCATGACCACGTCGGCGGTGCCGCCGCTGAGGCGACCGTGCCAGAGGGTCATCGTCCGGTGCCACCACGTCCGCGACCCTCCTGGACCGCAGACCACGTGGCGACGCCCAGGCCCCACAGACGTACGAAACCCTCCGCGTCCTCGTGGCGGAACGTGTCCGATGCGTCGTAGGTGGCGAGCCCGTGGTCGTAGAGGCTGACCGGGCTGCGACGCCCGACGACCCAGCAACGGCCCTGGTCGAGGCGGAGGCGCACCTCGCCCGTGACGTGGCGTTGCGACTCGAGGAAGAACGCGTCGAGCGCCTGCTTCAGCGGGCTGAACCACAGGCCGTCGTAGACCAGTTCGGCCCAGCGGGGCTCGAGACGCAGCTTCTCGTGGTGCAGATCGCGCTCGAGCGTCAGGTCCTCGAGGTCGGCGTGGGCGAGCAGGAGGGCCAGGGCGCCGGGGCATTCGTACGTCTCACGGCTCTTGATCCCCACCCGTCGGTTCTCGACCATGTCGAGCCGGCCGGAGCCGTAGGAGCCGACCAACCGGTTGAGCTCCGCGATGAGCGGCTCGGGTGAGAGCGCCACCCCGTCGAGGGAGACGGGCACCCCGGACTCGAAGCCGATGACGACCTCGGTGGGCTCCGTGGCCGTCGGCACGGTCATCGCGTAGACGTCCTCGGGCGGGCGGTTCCACGGGTCCTCGATGACGCCGCACTCGATCGCCCGGCCCCAGAGGTTCTCGTCGATCGAGTACAGCTTCTCCTTGGTCACCGTCAGGGGGATGTCCCACTTGGCGGCGTACTCGATGCAGTCCTCGCGGGTCAGTCCCCAGACGCGGGCCGGGGCGAGCACACGGAGATCGGGCGCCAGGGCGCGGGTGCCCACCTCGAACCGGACCTGGTCGTTGCCCTTGCCGGTGCAGCCGTGGGCCACGATGGTCGCGCCGTGGGTGCGGGCCTCGGCCACCAGGTGCTTGACGATGACGGGGCGCGACAGGGCAGACACCAGCGGGTACTTGCCCTCGTACTTGGCGTTGGCCAACAGGGCGGGCACGCAGAAGTCCTCGGCCATCTCGACCCGGGCGTCGACGACCGTGGCCTCGATGGCCCCGGCCGCCAGGGCGCGGTTGCGGACGGCGTCCCAGTCCTCACCGCCCGAGTCGGCCGCCTGGCCCACGTCGACGGCGACGGCGATGACCTCGACACCGTGGTTCTCCATCAGCCACCGCACCGCCACGGAGGTGTCGAGTCCCCCGCTGTAGGCAAGTACCACTCGCTCGGTCATCGCACACCCCTTGTGTCGTCGTCTCTCATGTCGGTCGATCCGTCCGTCGTCCCGTCCGGGTCCTCGAGCCCGGCCAGCGCCGCCAGGCGGTGGGCCACGGCCGCGCCACCGGTGGTCTCGGAGGCCACCACGAGGACGGTGTCGTCCCCGGCGACCGTGCCGATCACCCCGGCGACCCCACTCCGGTCGAGCGCCGAGCCTACGACATGGGCGGAGCCGGGCGGTGTGCGCAGGACGATCAGGTTCCCCGAATAGTCGGCCTCGACCACCCACTCCCCCAGTACCCGACGCAGGTGGTCCTCCGGGGCCACCTGGTGGGAGGGCAGCTCGGGAAGGGCGTAGGCCGTCTCGCCCCCGGGCAGGCGCACCTTGAGTGCGCCCAATTCCTCGAGGTCGCGGGACACCGTGGTCTGGGTGGCGTCCACCCCCTCCGCCGCCAGCAGCTCCACCAGGTGGCTCTGGCTCCCCACCGCGCTCGCCTCGAGCAGCTTCGTGATCCGGTGCTGGCGCTGGTGCTTGGTGACCCGGGTCACGGCGCACCCGGCCCGTCGGGCCCGGCGGTCACCCAGGCGAGCAACCCGCGCATGGCGTGCAACCGGTTGGCCGCCTGCTGCCACACCATGCTCCGGGACCCGTCGACCACCTCGGCAGTGATCTCCTCACCCCGGTGGGCGGGCAGGCAGTGGAGCACCACGGCGTCGGGGGCGGCGCGGTCCACCAGTGCCGCGTCGACCGTGAAGCCGGCGAACGCGGCCAGGCGGGCGGCACGTTCGTCCTCCTGGCCCATCGAGGTCCAGACATCGGCGTAGAGGGCGGCCGCGCCGCCCGCGGCCTCGCCGGGGTCGTCGGTCACCAACAGGTCCCCGCCGAACGAGCGCACCAGTGCCACGTCGTCGTCCGACGGACCGAACCCGTCGGGTGACGCCACCCGCGTGGGGATGCCGGCCATGGAGGCGGCCAGGGCCAATGAGCGCCAGACGTTGTTGGCGTCGCCGATGTAGGCGACGGGCCGCTCCACGACCGACTGGCCGAACTGCTGGCGCAGGGTGAGGAGGTCGGCCACCGCCTGGCAGGGGTGGGCCCGGTCGGAGAGCAGGTTCACGACCGGCACGGTCACCTCCCCGGCATCGAGGGCGTCCCGCATGCGTTCCAGGGTGCGGTGGTCCATGACCCGTGCACACAGGACCCGGTGGAAGCAGGCCAACGTCCGGGCCACGTCCTCGGCGGTCTCCCGGGTGTCGATGCCCACCTCCGTGCCCTGGATGTAGACCGGGTGGCCACCGAGGGCCACGGTGGCGAGCTCCGAGCTGTTGCGGGTCCGCGCCGAGGGCTTCTCGAACACCAGGGCGACGCCGCGTCCGGTCAGCGACCGGGGCAGGGTCGCCGGGTCGAGTTCGGCCAGGGCGAGCACCTGCCCGAGTCCACCGGGGCCGAGGTCGTCGACGTCCAGCACGTGCCGTGTGGTCGTGCCCGACGCGTCGGTCGTCCGGTCGTCAGACATCGTCGGCACCTCCTTCGGGGCCGGTCCGCTGTCCGAATGCGGCGAGCAGGCGCGCCAGGATCCTCCCCAGCATGGCCACGGCACGGTCGATGTCGGCATCGGACACCAGGAGCGACGGTGCGAAGCGCAGCACGTCGGGCCGGGGCGCGTTGATCACGAGGCCACTCTGGAGCGCCTCGGCACACGCCGGCCCGGCGAAGTCGTTGACCAGCACGGCGGCCAGCAGCAGGCCCTCCCCCCGCACGTGGTCGACCCCGGGGAGGCGTTCGAGGCCATCCCGGAGACGGGCGCCGGCCGACGCCGCCCGGGAGGGCACGTCCTCCGCCTCCATGACCGACAGGGTGGCCCGCACGGCCGACATGGCCAGCGGCTGACCTCCGAACGTGCTGCCGTGGTCGCCCGGCACGAAGGCCGCCGCCACCTCGGCACGGGCCCAGCAGGCACCGACGGGCATGCCGTTGCCCAGCGCCTTGGCCATGGTCACCACGTCCGGCTCGATGCCCAGGTGCTGGAAGGCGAACCACCTGCCGGTACGACCGAGACCGGTCTGGATCTCGTCGACCATGAGCAGGACGTTCCGCTCGGTGCAGAGGCTGCGGAGCGCGCCGAGGTAGTCCGACGACGGCATCACCACACCGGCCTCGCCGAGGATCGGCTCGACCAGCACGGCGGCCACCCGTTCGGGGTCGACCGCCGCGTCCATGGCGGCGATGTCGCCGTAGGGGACGTGGTCGAACCCCTCGGGCATGGGGAGGAACGCCGCCTGCTTCTCGAACTGGCCGGTGGCGGCCAGGGCCGCCAGCGTCCGGCCGTGGAACGCGTCGTTCGTCGACACCACGGTGAAGCGGCCCGACCCCGCCCACCGGCGGGCCAGCTTCAGCGCGCACTCGTTGGCCTCGGCGCCGGAGTTGGCGAAGAAGATTTGGCCACCCGCCCGCTCGGTGCCACCCCCGATCAACCGGTCGAGTGTGACGGCCACCTCGGGGCCCACGACGTTGCCGAACAGGTTGGAGACGTGGCTCAGGGTGCGGGCCTGGTCGGCCACCGCCTCGGCCACCACCGGGTGGGCGTGACCGAGCGACGTGACCGCCAGTCCGGACAGGAAATCGAGGTAGGGACGGCCCTCGGTGTCGTACAGCGTGCTGCCCTCGCCGCGCACGAAGGTGACGGCCGGGTCGGCGTAGTTGTGCATGAGCGCGGAGCGGTCCACGGTCGGGCCCGTCGACGGAGCCCCTCCGTCGGTGACGGCCGGCGTCACAGGTCGACTCCGACCATGGTCCCGACCCCGTCGTCGGTAAAGAGCTCGAGCAGCAGTGCGTGGGGTGTCCGGCCGTCCAGGATGTGGGCCCGCCGCACACCGTGGCGCACGGCCCGCGCACAGGCCTCCACCTTGGGGATCATCCCGCCGTTGGCCGCACCCGAGGACACCATGTCGTCGAGCTGCTCCGCCGACACCCGGTGCAGCAACGACGCGGGGTCGTCGGGGTCGGACCGGAGGCCGGCCACGTCGGTCAGGAAGACGAGCTTCTCCGACTTGAGTGCCGCGGCGATGGCACCTGCCGCGGTGTCGGCATTGATGTTGAAGGCCTGGCCCGAATCGTCGGTGCCGATGGTGGCCACCACGGGGATGAGCCCCTGGGCGAGCAGCTGCAGCACGATCGTCGGGTCGACTCCGACCACGTCGCCCACGAACCCGAGGGCCTCGGAGCGCGCCGTCGCACTGATGAGGTTGGCGTCCTCACCGGACAGGCCGACGGCCAGGGCGCCATGCACGTTGACGGAGCTGACGATGTCGCGGTTGACCTTGCCGACCAGGACCATCCGGACGAGGTCGATCGTGTCGGCATCGGTCACCCGGAAGCCGTCCTGGAACTCGACCTCCTTGCCGACCCGTTCCATCAGCGCACCGATCTGGGGGCCACCACCGTGGACCACCACGGGCAGCATGCCCACCGACCGCATCAGGACGATGTCCTCGGCGAACGAGGCCAGGGCCGCGTCCTCGTCGATCTCGGCCTGCCCGGGCTTGGCCTGCAACACGTTCCCGCCATACTTGACCACCACCACCTTGTCGAGGAAGCGCCGGATGTACGGCAGCGACTCGACCAGGACGGCCGCCTTGTCGACGGCCCCGCCGTCGGTTCCGGCACCTCCGGGGACCGGACTCACGACGTCGTCCGGTTTTCGTCGATGTAGCCGTAGCCGAGCTCGACACCCATGACGACTCCCGTGCCGTCGGCCAGTCCGAGACCGCATTCGATCGACACCAGCGACCCCTCCATGTGCGCTGCGACGGCCTCGTGGTCATAAGGGATCTCGATCCCGCCCCGGCACACCGTGGTGCCGCCGTAGGAGATCACCAGCCGGTCCATGTCGAAGTCGACGCCGGCCGAGCCGAGCTCGCTCGCCACACGCCCCCAGTAGGGGTCGGCCCCGTTGACGGAGCATTTCACGAGCAGCGAGTCGGCCACCTTGCGGGCCGCCCGGTGGGCCTCGCCGTCGGAGCGGGCCCCGGTCACCTGGACCTGGAAGATGCGCGCCGATCCTTCCGCGTCCGCCGCCATCTGCGTGGCCAGGTCGGCACAGGCCTCGGTGACGGCGTCGACGAGCACGTTGGGGTCACACGGCCCGGCCCGGCCCGATGCCATCAGCACGACCGTGTCGTTGGTCGACGTGCAGCCGTCGACCGTCATCGAATTGAACGAGTCGTCCACGGCCGCCCGGAGGACCTCGGCCAGCGGGCCGGGCTCGACCCTGGCATCCGTGGTGAGGAAGGCCAGCATGGTGGCCATGTCGGGTGCGAGCATCCCCGCTCCCTTGGCCATCCCGGCGACGGTAAAGGTCGGGTGCTCGACCAGCACCTCCTTGCGGGACGAGTCGGTGGTCAGGATGCCGGCAGCCGCGTCGGCGCCGGCGTCGTCACCCCCGGCGCGCGCCGCGACGAGCCGGGGGATGCCCGCCTCGATCACGTCCATCGGCAGGGGGATCCCGATGAGGCCGGTGGAGCACACCAGCACCTCGTCGGGCCGGACGCCCAGCCCCTCGGCGGTCAGCCGACACATGGTGGCGGCGTCCGCCCGTCCCCGGTCGCCCGTGGCCGCGTTGGCGTTGCCGCTCGACACGAGCACCCCCGCGGCACGGCCGCCGGAGGACGTGAGGTGCGCCCGGCTGACCTGCACGGGCGCGGCGCAGGCCAGGTTGCGGGTGAAGGTGGCGGCCGTCGGCACCGGTCGGCCGTCATCGGTGGCCAACAGGGCGAGGTCGAGTCCACCGGACGCCTTGATGCCGGCGGCGAGGCCGGAGGCCACGAACCCACCGGGGGTGGTGATGCTCACGGGTACACCCCCACCAGCGGCAGGCCGGCGCCCTCGGGTAGCGCCAGGGCCAGGTTGGCACACTGGACGGCCTGACCGGCCGCTCCCTTGATGAGGTTGTCGATGGCCGAGAGCACGACCACCCACCCGGTGCGGGGGTCGACCCGGGCGGACAGGTGTGCGGTGTTCGAACCACTGGCTGCCTTGGTCGATGGCGGGGCGTCGCCGACGACCACGAAGGGCTCGTCGTCGTACCGGTCGTGCAGGAGCTGCATGGCGTCCTCCGTGGTGAACACGCCGGGATCGGCGGGTCGGGCGTAACAGGTGGCCAGGATGCCCCGGACCATCGGGGCGAGGTGCGGCGTGAACAGGACCTGGGTGCCGAGGCCCTGCTCCATCTCCGCGGTGTGGCGGTGGTCGAGGAGCCCGTAGGCCACGAAGTCCTCGTCGACGGCGGAAAACTGGAGGTTGTCCTTCGGCGCCCGTCCGGCACCGGACGTGCCGCTCGCCGCGTCGACGACCAGGGGCGGCCCGCCGTCTGCGGGAAGCGCCAGCACCCCGGCCCCGACGAGCGGCGCGAGGGCCAGCAGGGTCGCCGTCGGATAGCACCCGGGTGCCGCGATCCGCGTGGCCCCGACGAGCTCGTCACGATGCAGCTCAGGAAGCCCGTAGACGAAGGTCCCGAGGAGATCGGGGGCCAGGTGCTCCTCGCCGTACCAGGCCGGGTACAGGCCCGGGTCGGCCAGCCGGAAGTCGGCGGCCAGGTCGACGACGACCCCTACCGCGTCGAGCAGGGCCGGCATCAGGTGCTGGGACTGGCCGTGGGGCAGGGCCAGGAAGACCACGTCGAGACCGTCGAGGACAGCGACGTCGGTCGATCCGTAGACCAGTGTCGGATAGGCGGCGCCCAGCGACGGCGTGTGAGCGGCCACCGGCACCCCGGCCTGGGCGCCGGCTGCCGCCACCACCACCTCGAGGTCCGGATGCATGGCGCACAGGCGAAGCAGCTCGGCCCCGCCGTAGCCCGAGGCGCCCACGATTCCGACCTTTCTTGGGCTGCCCGACATGGTGCAAGTCTATGCACACTTTCGCATGAATATGCAAATCAGCCCACGGTCCGCTCCGGGGCGGGCCGATCCACGACCGGTAGCGTGACCCCATGGACCGCACCGCTGCGTTCGCCGACGCTACGCCCCTCTCGTTCTGGCTCGACGACCCGGGTGCCCCGGAACCGGCCCTACCGTTGGTCGGCCCCGTCCGGGCGGATCTGGTCGTCGTCGGCGGCGGCTACACCGGGCTGTGGGCGGCCCTGCTGGCCAAGTCCGACGACTCCACCCGTGATGTCGTCGTGCTCGAGGGCGACCGATGTGGCTGGGCGGCCTCGGGCCGCAACGGTGGCTTCTGTGCCGCCAGCATCACCCACGGGTTGGGCAACGGCGTCGAGCGGTTCCCCGACGAGATCGGCACGCTCGAGCGGCTCGGCCGCGCCAACCTCGACGCGATCGAGGCAACGGTGGCCGCCGAGGGCATCGAGTGCGACTTCGAGCGCACGGGCGAGCTGGACGTGGCGACGGAACCCCATCAGGTCGGCTGGCTGCGCGAGGCCGAGTCCCTGGCCCTCGAGCACGGCAGCCACCCCGTCTACCTCGGACGTGACGAGCTCAGGGCGGACATCCACTCCCCCCGCTACCTGGGCGGGCTGTGGGACCCGGACAGCTGCGCCCTGGTCAACCCGGCACGACTGGCGTGGGGGCTCCGGGCGGCCTGCGAACGGGCCGGGGTCCGCATCTACGAGCACACGCGGGTCGAGGGCCTGGCACCCGACGGGCCCGGCACCGAGGCCCCGATGGTGGTGCACACCACCCACGGTCGGGTGACGGCACCCCGGGTGGTCCTGGCCACCAACGCCGCGCCCTCCCCCGTCACGCGCCTGCGCAAGTACATCGTGCCGGTCTACGACTACGTGCTCATGACTGAGCCACTGACGCCCGACCAGACGGCGGCCGTCGGTTGGGACCGCCGACAGGGCATCGGCACCATGGGCAACCAGTTCCTGTACTACCGGCGCTCGGCGGACGGCCGGATCCTCTTCGGCGGCTACGACGCGATCTACCACTACGGCAACTCCATGGGCGCCGCCCTGGAGCAGCGCCCGGCATCGTTCGCGCTGCTCTCGACCCTCTTCGCCGAGACGTTCCCGATGCTCGAAGACGTCCGCTTCACCCACACCTGGGCCGGTGCCATCGACACCTGCTCGCGGTTCTGCGCCTTCTTCGACCGCTCCTACGGCGGCCGGGTGGCGTCGGCCGCCGGCTACACCGGCCTGGGCGTCGGTGCATCCCGCTTCGGCGCCCGGGTGGCGCTCGACCTGGTCTCCGGGGCGGACACGGAGCTGACCCGCCTTCGTTTCGTCCGCTCCAAGCCGATCCCGTTCCCACCTGAGCCGGTGCGTTCGATCGGGATCAATCTGACCCGGTGGTCACTGGCCCGGGCCGACGCCCGCGCCGGACAGCGCAACCTGTGGCTGCGTGCGCTCGACAAGGTGGGCCTGGGCTTCGACTCCTAAGGGCCACGGCGACTCAGTGGGACCGGGCGTCGGCCAGCAGGCGGTCGTCGTCGGCCATCAGGGCCCGGGCCAGCTCGCGGATCATGGCCACCACTTCGGGGTGCTCGTCGGTGTCCCAACCCTCCAGCAGCTCACTCAGCGTGTCGCGGCGCGCCGCGGTGAGGCGATCGATGGCGTCCGCACCCGATCCGGTGACCTCGAGGCGCCGGCCGTCGGGCCGCTCCACGCAGGCGATCATGCCCGCGTCCTCCAGTTCGTCCACACCCTCGCGCAGGCGGTCGGGATCGACCCGCAGTTGCGCGCCGACCTCCTCCACGGTGGCGTCGGGACGGTCGGAGACCCGGTAGAGGAGCCAGCACGCCCGAGGGTGGAGGTCGAGCCCGGCCCGGCCCGCGAGCATCTCGTACAACTCGCGCCGGTTCTCGTGGTTGACGGCACGCTCCAACATGAGCTGCACCTCGTCGAGCGAGTTGCGTGGCGACGGCAGACCGAGGTTCTCCCCGGGCTCCGAGTCCCGGATGGCCTTGCGCAGCGGGACCTCGGGAAGCGTCCAGCTGAGCAGGAACGCGACGAACGCGATCGGCACCCCGATGAGGAACATGGTCTGGATGGTGTGGGCGATGCCGTCGACCACTCCGGCCTGGACGGCGGCGGGCAGCCGGTGGATCGAATTCGGGTCGTCGGCGCTCAGGCTGAGGCCGGAGGGCGCCCCATGGAGGTGGAGCGCCTTCAGCACGTTGCCCAGCAGCAGATTGGCGAAGACCGCCCCGAACACGGCGGTCCCGAACGAGCCCCCGATCGAACGGAAGAAGGTGACGCCCGAGGTGGCCGTACCCAACTCGCCGTAGGGGACGGCGTTCTGGACCGCCACGGTAAGCACCTGGAGGATCAGGCCCAGACCGAAGCCGAAGACGGCCATGTAGGCGGCGGCGGCCCAGGCCCCGGTGTGGACGCCGATCAGTGACATCAGGTACAGGCCGACCGTCATGAGCGCCGTGCCCACCACGGGGAACACCTTGTACCGGCCCCATCGACTGACCAGCAGGCCCGAACCGATCGAGGCGACGAGGAGGCCGCCCATCAACGGGAAGAGCCGGAGCCCGGACTGGATGGCGCTGACCCCGCGGACGTCCTGGAAGAACAAGGGGAGGAAGGTGAGGGCCCCGAACATGGCGAAGCCGACCACGAAGCCGATGGCGCTGGCGGCGCTGAAGACCCGGTTGGCGAACAGCGGCAACGGGATGATCGGCTCGACCGCCCGCCGCTCGGCCAGGAGGAACAGCCCCGCGAACACGACGCCGGCGACGGCCAGGCCGATGATGAAGGGCGAACCCCACGGATACGACGAGCCACCCAGACTGGTGAACAGCACCAGTGCGGTGGCGGACAGGGCGATCAGCCCGGTGCCGAGGTAGTCGATCACATGGTGGACGCGGGTCGACACGGCCGGGAGGGAGACGGCGGTCACGACGAGGGCCACGGCACCGATGGGGATGTTGATGTAGAAGATCCAGCGCCACGAGAGGTAGTCGACGAAGACCCCGCCGATGAGGGGGCCGACCACCGAGGTCACGCCGAACATGGCCATGAACAGGCCCATGTAGCGGCCACGGTCACGGGGGGAGACCACGTCGCCGACGATGGTCATCGCCCCGATCATGAGACCACCACCGCCGAGACCCTGGATGGCCCGGAACGCGATCAGCTCGATCATCGAGGTGCTCAACCCGGCCAGTGCCGAGCCGATCAGGAAGATCACGATGGCCGCCTGGAAGAAGACCTTCCGACCGTAGAGGTCGCCGAGCTTCCCCCACAATGGTGTCGACACCGTCGACGCCAGGAGGTACGCGGTGACCACCCAGCTCAGGTGCGATGCCCCGTGGAGGTCGCCGACGATCGTGGGCAGGGCGGTGGAGACCACGGTCTGGTCGAGCGCGGCCAGGAACATCCCCAGCATGAGGGCACCGATGATGATCAGGACCTGTCGACGGGGCAGCGCCTCCGCCGGCTCCTGCACTCCTTGCGTCGCCGTGTCTGTCATCGTCTGGACCGCTCCCCTCGGCTCCTCCACGAACATAGGCGGCCTGGCCGCCAGGGCAGGTCATCCCCCGGAACCTCCGGAGTCAGCGAAGTGCTGCCCGGTGGGCCTCCTCGACCGCCGCGATGCACCGGGTGCGCAGGCCGCCGATCTCCTCGTCCGTGAGCGTCCGGTCCAGTGCGCAGAAGCGCAGGCGGTAGGCCAGGCTCCGCACCCCGTCGCCGAGGGACTCGCCGCGGTACACGTCGAAGAGGGACACCGACTCGAGCAGCTCCCCGCCCGACTCCACCAGGGTGGCCTCCACCAGTCCGGCCGGGACCTCGTCGGGGACCACGAATGCCAGGTCGATGTCGGACGACGGGAACCGGCTGATCGGCACCGACTCGAGCGGGCGTCGGACGGCTCGGGTCGGGTCGAGCAGGACCCCCAGATCGAGATCGAGCCAGCCGACCCGCCGAGGTCGCCCGTCCACACCGACCAGGCCGAACGTCTCCACGAACGTCGGGTCGAGCTCGCCGACCTCGCCCAGCGTCACCCGCCGGCCGCCTGCGGCCGCGGGGCCGCACAACAGGGTGGCCGAGCGGTACTCATGGGTCACCCGACCGTCGATGCCCCTGTGGCGGCCCTGTTCCATGACCCAGTCCGCCAGGCCGAGGGACTCGGCGACCGTGTGCCAGGCGGCGACCGCGGACCAGGCGTCGTCGCCCTCGCCGGCGAAGACCGCGCACAGGCGCTCGTCGACCTCGGCCGGCGGACCCTCGGGATCCGGGACGTCGACCAGTCGGAAGACGGAGCCCACCTCGAAGAGGCGTACGTCGCCCTGGCGCCGCTCGGCGTTGTACAGGATCGCCCGGACCAGCCCGGGGGCCATGGACGACCGGAGGAACCGCTCGGTCTCGACGAGCGGGTTGGCCACCTCGATGAACGGTGGCGGGAACCCGGCGGCCACCTGGTCGGCCTCGGTCAGGAACGCGGTGGTCCACGCCTCGGAGGCGCCGATGCCGCACAGCAGGTCCTTCACCTTGCGGCGCTCCCGCTGGTAGGTGGTGAGGCCGCCCGGCTGGGGCCACGCCGGGTGCCGCCGGGGCAGGCGGCTGTAGCCGTAGGTGCGGGCGACCTCCTCGGCGATGTCGGCCTCGCCCATGGGCGCCGGCCGGATGTCGGGCCGGACCGTCGGCACGACGACCCGGACCGGATCGTCGTCGCCCCCGGTCAGCACCGCCTCCATGCCCAGGGGCACGAGCAGTCCGGCGATCGTCGATGCGGTCAACCCGGTTCCGAGCAGACCGTTCACCCGGGGCGGCCGGACGGTAACCTCGAGTGGCACGGGCACGTCGTCGCCGACGATGTCGAGCACCCCCTGGGCCAGAGTGACATCCGGGCCACCGGTGAGTGTGAGGAGCTCGCAGAAACGCTCCGCCGCCCGGTCGATGCCGGCCGGGTCACAGCCCCGTTCGAACCGGGCGCTGGCCTCCGTGCGCAGGTTGAGCCGCTTGGATGTCCGGGCGATGGCCATCGGCACGAAGTAGGCGGCCTCGAGGAGGACACGGGTGGTGTCCGGGCCGATTTCCGAGGAGGCACCGCCCATGATCCCGCCGATGCCGACCGGCGCACCGGTGGCGTCGCAGATCAGGCAGTCCTGACCGGTGTCGCCCAGGCCGGGGCCGGGTCGGCCCAGGGTGCGCTCCACGTCGTCGAGGGTGGTGACCGTCTCTCCCGCGCCGGCCCGTCGGACGAGTAGGCCACCACCGGCCAGGCGGTCGAGGTCGTAGGGGTGGGTGGGCTGGCCGAGCTCCAGCATCACGTAGTTCGACGCGTCGACCACGTTGTTGATGGGCCGCATCCCGGCCGCCACCAGCCGGCGGGCCAGCCAGTCCGGCGACTCCGTCACCCGGATACCGGTGACGACCCGTGCCGTGAACCGGGGACACAGTTCGAGGTCGTCGACCCGGACCGAGGCGACCGTGGCGACCGGGGGGCCGACGGCGGGCACCGGGGCAGGTGGGGCGCCCGGGTCGACCCTGGTCACCAGATCGGACGTGGACGGCACGGCGAACGGACGTCCCGTGCGGGCCGCCAGGTCGCGGGCGACACCGGCCATGCACCAGGCATCGGGTCGGTTGGCCTCGACCGCCACGTCGAACACCACATCTGGAGCGATCCCGAGCGCCTCGGTCAACGGGACGCCGGGTGCGGCACCCTCCACCCCGTTCAGGATCAGGATGCCGGCATGGTCCTCGGACAGGCGGAGCTCGCGCCCCGAGCACAGCATCCCGTTGGACACCATGCCCTTCATCTTCCGCTTGCCGATGGCGAAGCCTCCCGGCAGCACCGACCCCACCGGGGCCAGCGCGACCAGGTCGCCCACGGCGAAGTTCTTGGCCCCACACGCCACCTCGACGAGGCCGGATCCGTCGGTCACCACGACACGCCGGATCTTGTCGGCGCCCTCGATGGCCGTGACCTCCTCGATCCGGGTGACGACGACATCGCCCAGACCCTCGCCCACGTGCTCGATGCCCTCGACCACCAGTCCGAGGTCGTCGAGGGTCGCGGCGATACCCGCGGGGTCACCCTCGAAGGGTGCGAAGTCTCGGAGCCAGGAAAGGGGAACTCGCAACGCTGTCCTCTCGGGGTGCGCGCCTCAGAACTGGCGCAGGAACCGGATGTCGTTCTCGATGAGGGCCCGCATGTCGGCGATCTGGTGGCGCATCTGTGCGCACCGGTCGATGCCGAACCCGAAGGCGAACCCCGTCCAGTCGTCGGTGTCGATGCCCACCGACGTGAAGACGGCGGGGTCGACCATGCCGCAACCGCCGAGCTCGATCCACCCCGTCTGGGAGCAGGTGCGGCATCCCTCGCCATGACAGATGGCGCACGTCACCTCGAACTCCGCCGACGGCTCGGTGAACGGGAAGTACGCCGGCCGGAGCCGCGAGTGGATGTCCGGGCCGAAGTAGGCGGTGGTGAATGTCTCGATCGTGCCGGCCAGGTCGGCGAAGGTGATGCCCCGGTCGACGACGAGACCCTCGATCTGATGGAAGACCGCCAGGTGGCGGGCGTCCGGGGTGTCCCGCCGGTAGCAGCGACCGGGCATGACCGAGTGGATCGGCAGTGTGCCGTCGAGTACGGCCTGTTCCATGAGGTGGATCTGCACGGGCGACGTGTGGGTGCGCAGCAGTGTCGACTCGGGCGCTCCCAGGTGGAGGTAGAAGGTGTCCCACATGCCCCGCGCCGGATGCGCCGGAGGAATGTTGAGTGCGCCGAAGTTGTACCAGTCGGTCTCGATCTCCGGGCCCTCGGCCACGTCGAATCCCATGCCGACGAAGACGTCCTCCAGGGCATCGCGCGTCTGGGACACCAGGTGGAGGTGGCCCCGGGACGCGGGCCCGGCGACCGTGCCCGGCACGTACTCCGTCAGATCCAGTCGGGACGCGGCCATCTCGGCGGACAGCTCGGCGAAGCGGATCTCGGTCCGACGTGTCTCCAGCAGCTCCTCCACGGTGGACCTGGCTTCGTGCAGTTTGCGACCGAGCTCCTTGCGGGACTCGGGGTCCATCGACCCGAGGGTACGCGACGCCTCTGCCAGACCCGACTTCTTGCCCGACACCGTGGCCGCCACGTGCCGGATCTCCTCGGTCGAACCGGCGGCCTGGATGGCCGTACGGGCCTCGTCCACCAGGGCGTCGACGTCCACGACCCCCGTCACCGGGAACCCCCGTCGTCGCCCGGTGTCTCGACTGCCGCATCCATGGCCGACATCGTAGAGCGGGCCGGACCACCCACCGGCCCGGGTGCCGCCCGACGCTGACGCAGCGCCTCGAAGCACAGGACGGCGGCCGACACGCCCACATTGAGTGACTCCGAGCGCCCGGCCATGGGGATGGTCACCCCGGCGTCGAGCGTCCCGACCAGGTCCTCGGCGAGGCCGCCGGCCTCGTTGCCCAGCACCAGCGCCACCGGACCGGTCCAGTCGAACTCGACGTAGTCGGTGCCACCCCGCACGACGGTGGCCACCGTCGCGAACCCGTGCCCGGCGAGCGCCTGCAGCGCCGCCGCGGCGCTCCCGCCCTCGGCCACCGGCACGTGGAACAGCGAGCCGGCGGTCGCCCGGACGCACTTCGGGTTGGTCGGGTCGACCGTCCCGTCACAGCACACGACGGCATCTACACCGGCCGCGTCCGCCGAGCGGATGACGGTCCCCAGGTTGCCCGGGTCGCGCACGTCGACACAGACCACGACCAGCGTGGACCCGGCCAGCCGATCGAGCGGCGTCGGCGCGTAGGAGACCACGGCGAGCAGGGGCTGAGGGGTCACCGTCGAGGCGACGCGCTCCATCACGCCGGGCGCCAGGTCGAAGACCCGCCCGCCGTCGGCCAGGATCCGCCTGGTCACGTCGACCACGGCGGGGGCATCGGACCCCTCGGGGGCCACATAGACGGCTTCGACCGACGCACCGGCGGTGAGGGCCACCGACAGCAGTTCCGCACCCTCGACCACCACGACCTGCTCGGAGGCCCGCAGGCTCCGCTTGCGCAGCAGTTGGCGCAGCCGTCGCACCCGTTGGTGGGTGAAGGGGAGACCCGTCTGGGTCAGGAGCTGGCCTCGGCGGTCGCCGGGGCGGTGGCGAGGGCGTCCTCGGCCACCTGGACCAGCGAGGCGAACGCCTCGGGAGCGGTGACGGCCAGGTCGGCCAGCACCTTGCGGTCGACCTCGACGCCGGCACGGTGCAGCCCGGCGATGAAGCGGCTGTAGCTCATGCCGTTGAGGCGGGCGGCGGCGTTGATCCGCTGGATCCACAGCTGGCGGAAGTCGCCCTTGCGCGCACGACGGTCGCGGAAGGCGTACTGCCCCGAGTGCATGACCTGCTCGTTGGCGGCACGGAAGGAACGGCTCTTGTTGCCGTAGTAGCCCTGGGCCTGCTCGAGGATGGCGCGGTGGTGCTTCTTGGCGTGGACTGCGCCTTTGACTCGGGCCATGGTGAACTCCTTTGACGTGGTGGACCGGTGCGTGGCCGGCCGATTGCGGTTGGTCTGGTGGTGCGTGCCGGACGTCCCACCGGGGGGACGACGGCACGGCTGCCCCGGGCGCGCCGGGTGGGCGGACAGGGGCCGGGTGCTGCGGGACGGCGGTCGGCGTCGACCGCCGTAGCTACATGCCGAGCATCCTCTTGATCTGCTTCTCGTCGCCCTTGGAGAAATCCGTCTCCCGGCCGAGCCGGCGCTTGCGCTCGGCGGACTTGTGCTCGAGCAGGTGCGACTTGAAGGCCTTGCGGCGGCGCAGCCGCCCAGAACCCGTCACCTTGACGCGCTTCTTGGCGCCGCTGTCCGTCTTCATCTTGGGCATCGTGACTATCCCTCTCCTTCACTCGACTCTGCGGCCGGGGGCTGCTCCCCCACCGCGGCGGCGGCTGCCGCCTCTGGTTCGGCTGCGACGGGGGCCGCTGGGGCCCCGGTCGTCGCCTGCTCCGGTGCGGGCGCAGTGCCCTCCGGAGCGGTGTCCGTCTGTGGTGCCGGCTCGGCCACCGCCGGGGTGGCCGGTGGTGCTGCACCCTTCGATCCCTGTGACTTGGAGGAGCCGGCCGGCTTGGCCCGCTTCTCCGGTGCGAGCACCATCACCATGTTCCGTCCGTCGAGCCGGGGGATGGACTCGGACTTCCCGAGGCCCTCCATCTGGTCGGCGATCCGGTCGAGGATCTTCTTCCCCAACTCGGGGTGGAAGACCTCGCGACCTCGGAACATGATCGTGATCTTGACCTTGTGGCCCTCTTCGAGGAACTTGGCCACCTGCCGGGTCTTGGTGTCGAAGTCGCCCGGACCGATCTTGGGCCGGTACTTCATCTCCTTGATCCCTACATGGACGGCCTTGCGCTTGGACTCCTTGGCGCGCTGCGCCTCGTCGAACTTGTGCTTGCCGAAGTCCATGATGCGGCAGACGGGGGGATTGGCCCCCGGTGCCACCTCGACGAGGTCGAGGTCGAGGTCACGGGCGATGGCCAGTGCCTCGGGAAGCAGCTTGATGCCGAGCTGCTCGCCATCGGGATCGACCAGGCGCACCTCGCGGGCGCGGATGCGGTCATTGATGCGAGGATCGGTGGTGGTGCTGGTTGCTATTCGACTTCACTCCCTGTCTCATGGCCACGGTGTCCCGTGGCCGACGATGAGGGGGCGGAGCCAGCACCGGGGCGGCCGATGTTGATCGGCTTCCGGTTCCATGGACCCGTCGCACTGGTGAGCCGCCAGGGGCGGGCCACGGTGGCCGGGTGGGAGATTCGCATCGCGAAGCCCCGCTTCCTCGTCTATCAGTTGCTTTAGGCTACCAGTCGTGAGCTCACTATGGACACCTGACGGCGAACGACCCGTTGCGAGGCCTTCCTCGCCGCCTGCGGGAGCCCCGCCCGGGGGCTTCGGCGGTGAGGACGAACCGATCGACGATGAGACCCTGGCCGCCGAGGTCGAGGCGATGCGGGCCCAACTGGCGAACGCCCCGGTCGAGGAGGTCCTGGCCAACCACTGCTACGGGCTCTTCGAACTCGCGGCGGTCTACCTGTCCCAACAGCCGCCGCTGCTCGATCAGGCCCGGGTGGCCATCGACGGATTGGGCTGCCTGGTGACCGGCATGGAGGGTCGCCTCGGTGAGAACGAGTCGGCCCTGGCCGACGGCCTGCGCAACCTACAGCTGGCCTGGGTCCAGATTGACGGTGCCCAGCGGGCGGGGGCGTCCGTCGACGCCGTGGTCGGCCCGGACGGCCAGCAGTCCTCGGTCGGCGGATCGGACACGCCGGACGACACCGGCGGCGAGTGAGCGGACCGGTCGACGGCGCGCCCGTTGCCCCGGAGCCGACGGGGGGCGCCGGAGGGATCGACGCCTCACGCGTCCGGAGCTTCATCGGGCTGTCGGTGGGCCTGGTCGGTCCGCGTGCCAACCTGGCCGTCTCCGGGGTGCTCATCACCCTGTTCGTCCAGCAGCGGGCCTCGGGGGCGCTGGCCGTCACCTTCGCGCTCACGGCGAGCCGCCTGATCAGCTGGATCACCTACCCCGTGGCCGGACGCCTGAGCGACCGGACCAGGACCCGGGTGGGCCGCCGCACGCCGTACATGGCCATCAGCCTGATGGTGATGGGCGCGGCCACGTGGCTGTTCACCGTGGTCAACGGCTACTGGGCGCTCGTGGTGATGATCGTCATCGCCAGCCAGGCCGCCTCGGTCTTCACGCTGACGAACGTGGCTGTGGTGCCCGAGGTCTTCGGCCGCAGCCGATGGATCAAGGCCCTGGTGCTCACCACCGTGCTCGGCACGCTGGCCAGCTGGGCGATCAAGGCGACGGTCATCACCACCTGGAAGCAGTCCGACCCCGCCACCTGGGACCTGCCGTTCCAGGTGGCGGGCGTGATCATGGTGCTGACCGGACTGACCGTGCTGCTCCTCGTGCGCGAGGCACCATCTGCCGCCAGGGGGGCACTCGCCGACCGCACCGGGCGGGCCCGACCGGCCCGCGACGAGTTGCGCGACATCCTGGCCGGGCCGAACGCGAAGGTTCTCGTGACCGGCTCCCTGCTGTTCTGGGCCGGCATCGGCTCGACGGGCTACGTCGCGATCCTGTTCTTCCAGCGCGTCCTGCACGCCGGAGCCAGCGCCCAGACGATCGCCGGGCTGGCCACCGGGCTCCCCGTCTTCATGATCGGCATCGCACTCGGCGTGCCCCTGAGCCGGCGGCTGACACCGATGCAGCTGGCCATCGGCGCACCGTTGCTGGGCGCCGTGCTCGCCGGGGTGCAGTACTTCGACACCCACCTGTGGCAGGCGGTGGTGCTCAGCTACATCGGCGCACCCTTCATCGGTGCCTACCTCATCGTGATGGCGCCGCTGCTGCTGCAGCTGCTCCCCCGGGCCGGCGGTCTGGGCGAGCGGCTGGGCGTGCTCCTGTCCCCGTTCAACCTGGTGAGCGTGGTTCTGGCCTACGTAGCCGCCGCCACCGTCGACGCCACCGGCAACTACCGACTGATCTGGCTCTTTCCGGCGGCGACGGGACTCGGCCACGCCCTGGTCAACTGCTGGCTCAAGTACCCCGAGCGCAACAGCACGAGTCCGGACATGGTGAAGCGCCTGTGGGAGTGGGCGGTCGTCCAGGCCGAGTCGATGGCGGAGACCGGCATCGTCACCGGGCTGCTGGCCGCACCGCTCCTCGGCATCGTGACCGAGGAGGATGCAGACAGCGCCGTGGTGGTGGACATGGCGAGGAACATCCTCGGCAATCCCTACGAGGACCCCGACGAACCGCCGGCACTGCCGGCCGGCCCCGATCAGGCGTCGGCGGCCGGGGGCTCCCTCGGGGTGACGGGTGTCGACCAGGTCGGCGGTGGCCCGGCCGGCGAACGCGAGAACGGTGACCAGAAGTCGGGGTGGGGCGACGAGTCGTCGTCCTCGTCGTCGCCGGAACCTCCAGGCGGCCCTGACTCCCCCGCCGATTCGGTCACCGGCGTGCCGGACACCGGCGTCGGCTCTCCCGCCGACGACCAGGACGACTGGCCGAACGTGGGATTGACCGGCGGATCGGACAACGGCGGGAGGGGTGGATCCGTCAGCGGCAACGGTGCCGGGACCGCTGGCTCCGGCGCCGGTCCGGGCGCAGGCGCAGGTCCGGGCGATGGGATCGAGGGAAACGGTTCGGGTTCGGGTTCGGGTTCGGGTTCGGTCTCAGGTGAACCGGGCGCCGGGGCCGGCGACCCGGGGGACGCCATGGGCCCGAACGGTGACGCCGGAGCCGGGGCCACCGACGGCACCGGCGCCTGAAGGTCGGCGACGACTGGATCATCCTGGGCCGACACCTCGTCGGGACGGGCGACGGTCGTTCCGGGCACGGTGACCTCCGGGGCACGATCGCCGGTCTCGTCGTTCCGCTCCACGCGGGGCAACGGCTGCACGCTCCGTGCCTCGAGCCGGCCGAGATGGCCCGCGACGATGCGTACCGCCACGTCGGTCCCGACGTCGATCGCCCTGCTGCCGTCGCTGATGGCCGTGCAGTGGAACGGGACGATCCGCGTGCCGCACCGCACGGCACCGAGCCCGCGGGGCTCGTCGAATTCGGCGACCGTGCCGAGCACCGTCGTGGCACCGACGGGCACGAAGTCCTCGGGACCGGCCGGCAGCGAGGGTGTCATGGGTACTCCGTCAATGGACGATCTTGGACAGGGCGAGCTCGATGATGTCGGTGGCACCCCGGTCCCGCAGCGCAGGGATGAGCACGTTGATCTCCGACTTGCGGACCACGGTCTCCACGGCGAAGCCGCCACCGCCGAACAGTTCGGACACCGTCGGTGAGCGCAACGAGGGCAGCACCTCGATGACGCCGTCGAGCTGCTCCGCCGCCACATTGAGCTTCACGAGCACCTTGCCCCTGGCCTCGAGCGACCCCTGCAGCAGGGTGAGCAGCTGCTCCATGGCGTGGCGCTTGTCGGGGTCGGCCGCCGACTCGGGATTGGCGATCAACTCGGTGTGCGACACCAGCAGGGTCTCGACGATCTTCAGCCCGGCCGCACGCAGTGCCCGGCCCGTCTCGGTGATCTCGACCACGCAGTCGGCGATGTCCGGTACCTTCGCCTCGGTGGCGCCGTAGGAGAGGCTGACCTCGGCCCGAACACCATGGGTCTCGAGGTAGCGGCGGGTCAGTTCCGGGTACTCGGTCGACACCCGCAACGCCCCTCCGGGCCCGGTGGCCGTGGCGGCCAGGTCGGACACCGACGTCACCGGCGACTCCGACGGCACCGCCAGCACCACGCGGATCGGGTTGGCCGTCGCCTTGGAGTACTGGAGGGTGCCGAGCGAGGTGACCGCGCTCCCCCGCTCCTCGATCCAGTCCCGTCCCGTGATCCCGACGTCGAACAGGCCGTCCGCCACGTAGAGCGGGATCTCCTGGGGACGCAGGATCCGCACGTCGTCGACACGCGGGTCGTCGATGGCGGCCCGGTAGTCGACACTGGACGACCGACTGACGGCCAGGTCGGCCTCGGCGAACAGGTCGAGTGTCGCCTGTTCGAGCGACCCCTTCGGAAGCACGAGCTTCAGCACGTTCAACGTCTCCCGACCGTGAAGCCGACGCGACTGCCGCTCGGCAGCGCCTCGAGGCCGTGCAGGACGGCCACTGTCCCGAGCGCCGTGCGCGCCGCCTCCGCCCCCTTGTTCGTCTCATCCGGTAGCGAGCGCACGAGTGCCTGCTCGACGGTGTCGGTCGTCAGTACGCCGAAGACCACCGGCAGGCCGGAGTCGAGCTGTACCCGCTGCAGTCCGGAGGCACACTCGCCGGCCACGAAATCGTAGTGGCCGGTGTCGCCACGGATGACGGCACCGAGGGCGACGACGGCATCGATGCGTCCGGTGGCCGCCATGCCCCGGGCGACGAGCGGCAGCTCGAAGGCACCTGGCACCCATGCCACGACCACGGTGCCGAGGTCGACGCCGGCGCGCTCGAGCTCGTCGAGGGCGCCGGTCAGCATGCGGTCGGTGATGCCGCCGTTGAACTCCGCACAGGCGAACCCCAGGCGGATGTCACGGGCTTCGTGCGCCACCAGGCCGGCGGGGTCGAGGGAGGACCCGACCCGGGCGGCTACCCGGGACTTGGCGTCGGCAGGCAGCACCGTCTTGTCAGAGGACGTCATCGAGTCCCTCCAGGAGGTGGCCCATGCGCTCGCGCTTGGTGCGGAGGTACTGGATGTTCTCCGGGGTGGGGATCGGCTGGATGTTCACGCGCTCCACGATGTCGAGGCCGAAGCCCTCGAGGCCGCCGTACTTGGTGGGGTTGTTGGTCATGAGTCGCATGGTGGTGACGCCCAGGTCGACCAGGATCTGCGCGCCGATGCCGTACTCGCGGGAGTCGGCCGGCAGGCCCAGCTCGAGGTTGGCGTCGACGGTGTCGAAGCCCTCCTCCTGGAGGTTGTAGGCGCGCAGCTTGTGGGCGAGCCCGATGCCCCGGCCTTCGTGGCCCCGCAGGTAGACGATCACCCCGCTGCCGTTCTGCTCGATGGCCTGCATCGCACCGTGGAGCTGCGGTCCGCAGTCACAGCGCAGGGACCCGAAGACGTCGCCGGTCAGGCACTCGCTGTGGACGCGCACCAGCGTGTTGTCCTGGCCCTCGATGTCGCCCTTGACCAGGGCCACGTGGTGCTCGCCGTCGAGCACCGACTCGTAGGCGTAGACCGTGAACTCGCCGAAGTCGGTCGGGATGCGGGCGTCGGCGATGCGCCGCACCAGCTTGTCCTTGTGGCGGCGGTAGCGGATGAGGTCGGCGATGGAGATGAGCTTGAGCCCGTGCTTCTTGGCGAACACCTCGAGCTCGGGCAGGCGGGCCATGGTCGCCTTGTCCTCGCTGACGACCTCGCAGAGGACGCCGGCCGGCGACCGCCCTGCGGCCCGGGCGAGGTCGACGGCAGCCTCGGTGTGCCCGGCGCGCTTCAGCACGCCACCCGGGCGGTAGCGCAGCGGGAAGATGTGACCGGGACGGTTGAGGTCGGTCGGTCGGGTGTGGGGGTCGACCAGGGCCTGGATGGTGGCCGAGCGGTCGGCGGCCGAGATCCCGGTGGTCGTGCCGTGGCGGACGTCGACGCTGACCGTGAACGCCGTCCGCTGCACTTCGGTGTTGGCCGACACCATGAGCGGGAGGTCGAGTTGCTCGACCCGCTCGGGGGTCAGGGGGACGCAGATCAGGCCCGAGGTGTGGGCGAGGAAGAAGGCGATCTTCTCCGGTGTGACCGCGTCGGCGGCCATGATGAGGTCGCCCTCGTTCTCGCGGTCCTCGTCGTCCACGACGATGACGATCTCGCCCCTGCCGACTGCCTCGATCGCATCCTCGACTGCTGAGAAGGGCATGGAACCCGTGTCTCCCTCGTGTTGTCCGGTGGTGCCTGGCGTCCTGGTGCTGCGGTGCGTCCCCGCGGTCAGACGGGCGTGACGGGAGGAGCCAGTTCCACCCGGACGTCGCATCCCAGGCTAGTCACCGAGCGGACCTCCCCCCGCCACAGGGCGCCGATCGTGGCGGCCCCGGGCCCGGCGAAGAGGGGCCGGGCGTCGTCGCCCCCGAAGAGGGCCGGCGCGAGGTAGATGACATACCGGTCGACGAGTCCCCGTCCGTGGAAGTCGTGGGCCACCGCGGCCCCTCCCTCCACGAGGACCTGCACCATCCCCCGCGCGCCGAGGTCGTCGAGGACGCCCTCGAGGTCGCCCGCCATCTCGAGTGCCGGCAGCACGGCGGCACCCTCGGGTGCCCGTCCCAGCACCACCCGGACCGGCTGCTCCTCCGGCCCCCGGGCCAGGGGATCGCCGTCGGGGAGCCGCACCGTCAGCGACGGGTCGTCGGCCCGCACCGTGCCGGCGCCGACGATGACGGCATCCGAGACGGCCCGCAGCCGGTGGGCGTCGAGCCGGGCCTCCTCAGAGGTGATCCAGCGGCTCGAGCCGTCGGGCGCGGCGATGCGCCCGTCCAGCGTGGCCGCCAACTTCAGCACCACCCACGGCCGGCCCGTCCGCCGGTGGGCCAGGTAGGGCGCCAGCTGCTCCGCCACCGCACCGGCTCCCACGCCGACCTCGACCTCGATGCCGGCCGCCCGCAACGCGGCGATGCCGCGCCCGTCGACACGTGGATCGGGGTCCGACACGGCCACCACCACCCTCGCCACGCCGGCGGCGAGGACGGCATCGGTACAGGGCGGTGTCCGCCCATGGTGGGCGCACGGCTCGAGGGTCACGTAAAGCGTCCCGCCCATCGCCCGTTCGCCGGCCGCGGCCAGAGCGGCGACCTCGGCATGCGGTCCGCCGACAGGGGCGGTCGCCCCGGTGAACCACGCCGACGGGACTCCCTCGGCGGTCCGAGGCACGAGCACGGCCCCCACCCACGGGTTGGGCGACGTCCGGCCGTGGACCCGCTCAGCGGCATCGACGGCCCGGAGCATCCACCCGGCGTCAGCATCGGCGTCGCCCGGGACGTGGAGGGTCAGGACGGTGCTCCGGACCGCTCGTCGGTGGCGGCGCGCAGGATGGCACCCACCGCCCCGAGTGGGTCCTCACGGTTGAACACGGCCGATCCGGCTACGAACACGTTGGCTCCGGCCCGGGCCGCCCCGACCACGGTCTGCTCGTCGATGCCGCCGTCGACCTCGATGTCGAGTGCGAGACCGGCCGCGTCGGCGGCGCTACGGACCCGGGACACCTTCGGGAGCACGTCCGCGATGAACGACTGCCCGCCGAACCCCGGGAAGACCGTCATGCACAGCACGAGGTCGACGAGGTGCAGGTAGGGCTCCAGGGCCTCGAACGGGGTGTCGGGATTGGCGGCCAACCCCACCCGGAGGCCGAGGTCACGCATCTGGGCGCACAGGGCCTCGGTCTCGCCGACCTCGACGTGCACCGTGCAGCCGTCGGCACCGGCGTCGCGGAACGGCTCGAGGTACCGGGCCGGGTCGGTGATCATGAGGTGGGTGTCGAAGAAGAGGCCGCTGTGGGAGCGCAACGACGCCAGCACCGGCGGTCCGATCGTCAGGTTGGGCACGAAGTGGCCGTCCATGACGTCGACGTGGAGCCAGTCGGTGCCCGGGGACACCCGTCCGACCGCGTCGGCCAGACTGCCGAAGTCGGCGGAGAGAATCGACGGGGCCACCCGCAGGGTGGGCGCGCCGACCGGTGCAGGGGTCTCGACGGTCGCCATCTACCCGAGCCTACCGGCCCGTCGTCACGACCCCAGGCGGTCGTCGGGACCGGGGTGGACCCCGTGCAACCACGCGATCGCCTCCATCGGCCGCTTGCCTTCCGGTTGGACGGTCCGCAGCTCCAGCCGGGTCCCGTCGCCGGCGCCGACCGTGGCCCCGTCCAGCTCACCCGGAGCGAGGACGCCGACCGCACCGTCGGCATCCGCATGCCCGGCGGCGAGCACGCGGAGCCGTCTGCCCCGGAACGTCGTCCAGGCTCGTCCGAGCCGGACCACGCGCCGCAGTTGCAGGGCCGGGACGTCCCAGTCGAGTTCCAGCTCGTGGGCGGCGATCTTGTCCGCGTAGGTCGGGTTGCCATCCTGGTCGTGCGGCACCGGCAGGCCGACCCGTCCATCTGCCAGGTGGTCGACGAGCAGGTCACAGCCGATGCCGACGAGCCGGGAACGCAGCTCCTCGGCGGACTCCTCGGGATCGATGGCGGTCGCCGCTTCGGCGTAGACGGGCCCGGTGTCGAGTCCGGCCTCGACGGCCATGAGACAGACGCCGGTCTCCCCGTCGCCCTCGAGGATGGCCCGCTCCACCGGTGCCGCGCCGCGCCAGCGCGGCAGGAGCGAGAAGTGGAGGTTGACCATCGGGAGCTGGTCGAGCACGGCGACCGGGACGATCCGGCCGTAGGCCACGACGACACCCAACTCGGCCCCGACGCCGGTGGCCGCCGACAGGTCGTCGGTGACCGGGAGCCCGAGCTCGAGGGCGGCGGCCTTGACCGGGCTCGGGACGAGATCGCTCCCCCGCCCACGGCGCTTGTCCGCCCGCGACACCACCAGTGCCACCTCATGTCCGGCGGCGACAAGTGTGCGCAAGGGCGGGACGGCGGCTTCGGGGGTTCCGAGGAAGACCAGTCGGGCCATGCCGGGGACGCTAGCGGTGATGTCCGACGCCGGCGCCACAGCCGTCCGTGCGGCGCGAACCCACCGGTCGGGTGGTCAGACCTCTCGGTCGCTTCCCGCGGACACCAGCTTCGCCTCCATGGCACTGGTGTCCAGGCCCATGGCCCGGTCGCGCAGGATCCGCAGGGCCTGCTTGCGCATGTCGTCGTCCAGGCGCTCCACCATCAGCACGCCGTTGAGGTGGTCGACCTCGTGCTGGAACATCCGTCCCATGAAGTCGTCGGCCTCGATGCTCAACTCGTTGCCGTCGAGGTCGAATCCCTTCAGCAGCACCGTCTCGGGGCGAATGATGCCGATGCGCAGACCGGGGATGGAGAGGCACGCCTCGTCGTGGTAGAGCTCGCCGCTCGACTCGACGATCTCAGGGTTGATGATCGCCTTGGGCCCGTCGTCGAGCTCGTAGACGAACAGGCGCCGCTGCACGCCGACCTGGGGCGCCGCCAGACCCGCGCCGACGGCCTCGTACATCGTCTCCACCATGTCGTCGACCAGCTTGACCAGGGCGCCGTCGACATCGTCGATCGGCTTGGCCACCTGGCGGAGCACGGGGTCACCGTAGGTGCGCACTGCATAGGAGGACATGCCTCCAGTGTACGACAGCAGATGCGCCTCCCGACCGCTGGGTACCGCTCCCGTCCGGTCCACCAGGTGGGTCCGGGACAGGTGCTCTGCCGTCGGGTCGACTTCCCAAGCCTTACCGCGTACGAATTCGTACGCGGTAAGGCGTCTCGACCCGACGGCCATACCGACGGATGCGCCTGATCAGGCGTCCGAGGGGTCGACCTCCACCCGGAGCCGCCCGGCCGGGCGTTCGACGGTGGCCAGGCCGTCCGACAGCGCGACGTGGTCATCGGCGCGCACCAGGAAGCGCTCCTCGCCCATCGCCGCCACCTCGAGTCCCGCGACGGCCGCCAGATGGTCGACGAACTCCGGGGCCCCCGGGCCCCGCAGGAGCGCGAGGGCACCGAACGGGGGAAGGCCGAGCAGCGACCGGACCGGGCGTTCGGCATCGGCGAGCAGGCCCGGGTCCGCGTGCACCGCTGCAGCCAGCGACTCGTGACCCGGCACACGCGTCTGCACCAGGACCCGTCCCCCACCGGACCGGGCACCGGCCACCCGGGAGGCACGGGCCAGGAGCGCGAGGGACTCCTCGCCGGCGCCGAAGCGGGGCGCCAACAGGTGCTGGTCGAAGTCGAGGAAGGCGACCAGGCCGGCGTGGTCCACCCGATGGAGGGCCGCCTCGGTGCCCACCACGAGGCGGGCCCGCCCGAGGTCGTCTGCGGCATCGGTCGCCGTCACCTCGACGGCCGGAGTGGCCAGGAGGGCGGCCAGCTCCTCGGTGGCGCGGGACACCCCGATGCGCAACGACTTCAGCCGCGTCGAGTCGCACACGGCGCACACCACCGGTCGGCGCTCGCCGCACCGTCCACAGATGAGCGCTCCCCCGTCGCTGTCCTGGGAGACGGCCCCACCGCACCTGGTGCACCGGGCCAACTCACCACAGGTGCGACAGGCCAGGAGCCGCACCCGACCGGTCCGGTGCAGCACGCACACCACCCTCCCGTCGGGACGGTCGAGCTCGGCATGGGCCGCGGTCACCAGTCGCTCCGAAAACAGACCGGTCCGCGGGTCGTCGCCGGTGCGGTCGACCACCTCGACCACCGCCCACCCACGTCGTTCGACGGCCCGGTCGGTGGTGACGAGCGGCCGGCCCTCGGTGACGACCAGCGGTGGAGAGGGTGACACCAGTAGGACCGGTGCCCCGTCGCGCCGGCCCCGCTCCAGTACGACATCGACCGAGGACCACGTCGGGGCACGCTCCTCCCGGTGCGCCTCGTCGTGGGCGTCGAGAACCACGGCGGCCGTCAACCGGTCGATCGGTGCCCAGGCAGCTGCCCGGGTCCCGACGGTGACGCAGCCGCCCCGACGTGCGGCGGCCCACCCGTCGGGCAGGAGCGCCACGGGCACGCCGGCCGACCGCAGCCGGTCGGTCAGGTGCTCGGCACGGGTGCGCGAGGCCGTGACCACGAGGACCCCGGAGGGACCCGTGCGACTGACGAGCTCGAGGACCAGGAGCGACGAGTCGAGGGCCGGGGCCAGGCGGACCACCGCCGGCCCGGCGGCGGCCAGTGCTGCGTCGACGAGTGCCACCGACCCGCCCCCGGGCGAGGCGGGTGCGGCCACCGTCGGAGGGACGGGTCCCGGCTCACGCACGTTGCGGAGTGGTGACGCCGTCCCGAGGAACGACGACACCGGGCCGGCCCAGCGCCACGCCGCCCAGTCGGCGAGTTCGATGACGGATGGCGGCGGCCCGAGACCGCTCGACGCGGTGAGGTCGAGCGGGTGCACCCCGGCATCCGGGGTGACGTCGTCGGCCACCACCCAGGCCGCCACACGCCGACCGTGCAGGGGCACGCGCACGCGGCTGCCCAGCCGGACGGCACCGTCCAGTGCGGGAGGCACCGTGTAGTCGAACCGCCGGTGGATGGCCGGGACGTCGGGGACCACCCGCACCACGCGGGCACGGTCCCCTCCCGACGCGCCACCCCCGCCGGCGGCGTTCGACGGGTCGGGCTCGGCGGTCAGAGGCCGAGCGCCTGCTTCAGGTCGTCCGCCCGGGCGGTGTCCTCCCAGGTGAAGTCCTTGTCGGACCGGCCGAAATGTCCGTACGCGGCCGTCTTGCGGTAGATCGGACGCTTGAGGTCGAGGTCGCGCACGATGGCGGCCGGGCGGAGGTCGAAGATCTCGTCGACGGCCTTGGCGATGGCGGCCGGGTCGGCCTGCTCGGTCCCGAAGGTCTCGACGAGCAACGACACCGGACGGGCGACGCCGATGGCGTAGGCGACCTGGACCTCGCAGCGCGCCGCGGCACCGGCGGCCACCACGTTCTTGGCGACCCAGCGTGCGGCATAGGCGGCCGAGCGGTCGACCTTGGACGGGTCCTTGCCCGAGAAGGCACCGCCACCGTGGCGGGCCATGCCGCCGTAGGTGTCGACGATGATCTTGCGGCCGGTCAGGCCGGTGTCGGCATGGGGGCCGCCCAGTTCGAAGACACCGGTCGGGTTGGCCAGGACCCGCAGGGACGAGATGTCGAGCTCGGCGGGCAGCAGCGGGTCGATGACGTTGCTGCGGAGGTCCGGCAGGAGCAGCGTCTCGAGGTCGATGCCCGGGTCGTGCTGGGTGGAGATGAGGACGGTCTCGAGGGCGATGGGACGTCCGTCCTCGTAGGTGACGCTGACCTGGGTCTTGCCATCGGGGCGCAGGTACGGCAGTGTGCCGACCCGGCGGACCTGGGCCAGGCGCTGGGCCAGCCGGTGGGCGAGCCAGATGGGCAGCGGCATGAGGTCCGGCGTCTCATCGCAGGCGTAGCCGAACATCATCCCCTGGTCGCCGGCACCCTGGGCATTGAGTTGGTCCTCGCCGCCGGTGCCCGCCCGCACCTCGAACGCCTTGTCGACTCCCTGGCCGATGTTGGGCGACTGCTCGTCCAGCGACACGATGACGCCGCAGGTGTTGCCGTCGATGCCGTAGGCGTCATCGTCGTAGCCGATGTCGAGGACGGTCTGGCGCACGAGCTTGGGGATGTCGACGTAGGTGGTGGTGGTGATCTCACCGGCGACCAGAACCAGGCCGGTGGTGAGCAGGGTCTCGCAGGCGACCCGGCTGTCGGGGTCCTCGGCCAGCAACGCATCGAGGACGGAGTCCGAGATCTGGTCGGCCATCTTGTCGGGGTGCCCCTCGGTCACGGACTCCGAGGTGAAGGTGTATCGGCTGCTCACGGGTGGTTCCATCCTCTGTGGTCTGGTCGTCGGGCACACGGTCGGCGTCGACGGTCTGTGGTGGTGCTGGCGGTGCGATGTCCTGTCACGCCCCTGCGGACGGCGTGCGGCGCAGGACTGCGCCCGGGGTCCCCCGGGCACGGCGCACCACGCTACCCGCAGCCCGAGGCCGGACGCTACGACGGTGGACGCAGGAGGGTGACGATCCGGTCGACGAGGGCGTCGGCCACGGCGGTCTTTGCGGCGAGCGGGACGCTCGAGACGGTGCCGTCCGCGCCGAAGATGGTGACGGCGTTGGTGTCGTGGTCGAACCCCACCTGAGGGGCCGAGACGTCGTTCGCCACCATCAGGTCCACCCCCTTGGCCACGAGTTTGGCCCGGGCGCGCCCGGGCAGATCGTCCGTCTCGGCGGCGAACCCGACCAGTACCTGACCTGGGCGTCGGCGTCGGCCGAGCTCGGCCAGGATGTCGTTGGTGGCCTCGAGCACCAGTTCGGGCACCCCGTCCGACTTGCGCAGTTTGGAGTCGACGGCGACCTTGGGCCGGAAGTCGGCGACCGCGGCGGCCATCACCACCACGTCGGCGTCGGCCGACCCGGTGAGCACCGCCTCCTCCATCTGCGCGGCGGTCTCGACCTCGATCACCTCGGCGCCCGGAGGTCGGGGCTGGGCACTGGTGGTCACCAGGACCACGTCGGCGCCCCGGCGGCGGGCCGCGGCGGCCACGGCATGCCCCTGCTTGCCCGACGAACGGTTGGTGATGAATCGCACCGGGTCGATGGCCTCGCGTGTGCCACCGGCGGAGACGAGCAGACGAACTCCGGACAGGTCGCCCGCGGAGGTCATGCGGTCCTCGGCGAGTCGGGCCAGCACGGCGGCGGCGACCGTCTCCGGTTCGGCCATCCGTCCCGAGCCGACGTCGCCCCCGGCAAGCCGGCCCTCCTCGGGCGGCACGACGGCGACGCCCCGGGCGGTGAGGGTGGCCAGGTTGGCTCGGACCGACGGGTGCTCCCACATCTCGGTGTGCATCGCGGGGCAGACGATGACCGGGGCGGCGGTGGCCACCAGGGTGGTGGTGAGCAGGTCGTCGGCCAGTCCGGCCGCGTAGCGGGCCAGCAGGTCAGCGGTTGCCGGGGCCACCACCACGAGGTCGGCACGCTGACCGAGTCGCGTGTGCGGGATGGGCGAGGCCTCGTCCCACACGCTGGTCTGGGTGGGCTCGGAGCCGAGCGCGTCGAACGTCGCCCGGCCCACGAAGTTGGTGGCCCGCTCCGTCAGCACCGGGGCCACGTGGACACCGGCGTCGACCAGGCGGCGGCAGATCTCCACCGCCTTGTAGGCGGCGATTCCCGCGGACACACCGAGCACCACGAAGGGGCGCCCGTCGGTCGGACCCGGATCGTGTGCGGTCACCTCGGCCACGGCGGTCCCCCTGTCGGACACACCCCGGCACGATGGCCGGGGTGTCGTGTCAGTCGGTGGTCTCGTCCTTGTCGGCGGCCACGGCGTCGGCCACGGCCTCCTCGACGGCGAGCTCGACCGCACCCTCGATCAGGGCGAGTGCCGCGGCCTCGGCAGCCTCGGCGGCGGCGATCTCCTCGGGGTCCGGCCGGCTGTAGGTCGCCTTGCCCTCGGCGACCTCCTCGAAGGCGATGGAGAGCGGCTTGCCCGAGGCGGAGGCCACCTGGGGCGGCACGACCACGCCGATGCCTTCGCCCAGCGAGTTGTAGTAGCTGTTGACCTGCCGTGCCCGACGCGAGGCCAGTGCGACCAGGGTGAACTTGGAGTCGACCTTGTCGAGGAGGTCCTCGATCGGCGGGTCCATGAGGGTGGTCGGGTTCTGGGCCATTGCGATCCTTAACGAACTGTCGGGGGGGCGGGATCCGCCGGGCCTAGGAGGCGCCCGAGCGACGAAGGGCCAGTATAGATGCCACATCGGCGGTGGCCCGCGCGATGGTGTCGTTGACGACCACGTAGTCGGCGATCCCCCGACCGGACCGCTCCTCGTCCGCACCCTCGGCCAGACGACGGGCCACGTGGTCCTCGTCGTCACCCCGGGCCCGCAGCCTGGCCGCCTGCACGTCCGGCGAGGGTGGCAGGAGCAGGATCAGGGTCGCGTCGGGCCGGAGCTCGCGCACCTGACGTGCGCCCTGGAGGTCGATCTCGAGGAGGACGTCCCGGTCGGCGGCGACGTCTGGCACCGGGGTGCCGTAGAGGTTGCCGATGAACTCGGCCCACTCGACGAAGCCCCCGGTTGCGACATGGGCCTCGAAGGTGGCCCGGTCGACGAAGACGTAGGCGTCCTCGGGCTCACCCGGTCGGCGGGCCCGGGTGGTCCACGACCGGCTCAACCACAGGCGCGGGTCGGCATCCACGAGCCGGGCGGCGATGGTCCCCTTACCGGCCCCACCGGGGCCGAAGAGGACGAAGATGTGAGAGTGCTCGACGGGCGCCGTGCCCGTCGGATCGGCTCCGCTCAGCGGGCGGTCTCCCGGAGGAGCGACTCTCGTTGGTTCGAGCCGAGCCCCTGGAGACGACGGCTCTCCGAGATCCCGACCGTCTCCATCAGCCGGCGGGCCTTGACCTTGCCGAGGCCCGGAAGCGACTCGAGTACCGAGAGGACCTTCATCTTGCCGACGGTCTCATTGCCGTCGGCCATCGTGAGGAGCTCACCGAGATCGATCGAGCCGAGCTTCAGCTTCTCCTTCACCTCGGCCCGCTCGCGGCGGACCTTGGCGGCCTTGGCCAGTGCGGCCTGGCGCTGTTCGGGCGTGAGTGCAGGCGGTTGCGGCATGGCGGGAACGATAGCGCCTCGGCGGGACGCGGTCATCCGAATCCCTCCGGCGGGCGCTCGGGCCGGTGCGGCGACCACGGACGTGGTCGATACTGGGGACGTGCCGATGATGGACCTCAATGCTGATCTGGCCGAGGGCGACGAGTTCGGCGCGACCGACCTGGCACTCCTCGACCACGTGACGAGCGCCAGCCTCGCCTGCGGCTTCCACGCCGGCTCCCGCCAGGTGATGCGAGCCGCCGCCGCCGCGTGCGTCGAGCGCGGCGTGTCCATCGGCGCCCATGTCTCCTACCGAGACCGGGCCGGCTTCGGCCGACGCACCCTCGACGTCGCGCCCCACCGACTGGTCGCCGACCTCGTGGAGCAGTGGGAGACACTCGTCGACGAGGTGGCCGCCGTCGGCGGGACCGTCTCCTACGTCAAGCCCCATGGCGCGCTCTACAACACGCTGGCCGTCGACCCGGAGGTGGCGGCGACGGTCGTGCGTGCACTCGCACCCCGCTGCCGCGTCCTCGTCGGGCTGCCCGGAGGGGCACAGGCCCTGCCGGCCGACGTGGTGGGCATGGTCGTGGTGCCCGAGGGGTTCTGCGACCGCGGCTACGACGCCAGCGGACGACTCGTGCCACGCGACTCGTCCGGTGCACTCGTCGACGACCCGGAGGAGATCGCCCTGCGGGCCCGGTCCCTCGCACTCGACGGCGGTCTCGACGCGGTCGACGGCACCTGGGTGGCGGTGGACGTGCGCACGCTGTGCATCCACGGGGACCGCCCCGGGGCCGCACTCCACGCCCGGGCGGTGCGTCAGGCACTCGATGGGGCCGGCGTCGAGGTGCGGGCATTCACCGGACCGAACCGCGCCCCGGTCGACGCACCGGCGTGACCGGGTGACCGGGACCGTCGACGACTCCCGACCGGGTCGGGTCGTGGCCTTCGGCGACCGCGCGCTGCTGGTGGAGACCGACGACGTGGCCGGGGCCCACGCGCTGGCCGCGGTCCTCGACGGCCACCTCGGATCCGGTTCGGCGCCCGGGGCCATCGAGGAGGTCGTCGTCGGGTTCGCCCGCGTCCTCGTGGTGCTGGACGCCGACCCCGACCGGGCCGCCCCCGACGCCGTGGCGGAGTGGCTGGCGGACGTGGCCGGCGTCCCACCCGCGCCGGTCACCGGAGCGGCCCACCGTCGGGACCACGTCCTGCCGGTCGTGTTCGACGGCGCCGACCTCGCCGAGGTGGCCGCCATGGTGGGCACCTCGGTGGAACGCGTGGTCGGGCTGCTGGTCGCCGCCGAGCTCGAGGTCGCCTTCATCGGCTTCGCTCCCGGCTTCCCCTACCTGACCGGCCTGCCACCCGAGCTCGCCGCACTCCCCCGCCGGTCCACACCCCGCACCTCGGTGCCGATCGGGTCGGTGGCCGTGGCCGCCGGGTACGCGTCGGTCTACCCGCGGTCCACGCCGGGAGGGTGGCACCTGCTCGGACGGACGGCCGAGCGACTGTTCGACCCCGACGTACCCCCGCATTCCCGGGTCGCACCCGGCGACCGGGTCCGGTTCGTGTCCTCCGATGCGGTCGCCGATGCGATCGCCGGTGCCGGCGACGACGACGCGCCCACCACGCCCGGAGTACGTCCGCTGCTCGCCGCCGGGGGACCGTGCCTCGAGGTGCTGGAGCCGGGGCTCGCCACCACGGTCCAGGACCTCGGGCGCCGGGGGGTGGCCCACCTCGGGGTGCCGGACGCCGGCGCGGCCGACCCGCGATCGGCTGCGCTCGTGAACCTGCTGCTGGGCGACGACCCCGCGACCGCCGTCCTCGAGTGCACGGCGCAGGGACCGACCCTGTCCGTCGTCGGCGACGGCCACCTGGCCGTGGTCGGGACCGGTCCCGTCGAGGTGACCGTCGACGGGCGTCCCGTCCCGGATGGCACCGTGCTCCCCGTGTCCGACGGGCAGGTGGTCCGCATCGGCCGGGTCGGTGGCGGGTTGCGGGCCTACGTGGGCGTGGCCGGTGGGCTCGCCACGCCGCGCCTGTTCGGCTCGCGCTCGTCGGACACCCTCACCGGCCTCGGCCCCGGTCCGCTCCGTGCGGGCGACCGGCTGGCCCGGGGTCGGCCCGGTCGTGTCCGTGGCCGCCTCGACCGGCCGGACGGCAGCGCCGGCGGCACGGTGCTGCGGGTCGTTCCCGGGCCGCACGGCACCGTGGACAGCCTCGTGGGCACCGGGTGGGAGGTCGGGACCGACGTCGACCGCATCGGCGTGCGGCTCGGTCCGCGGCGGGGTCCCGGCGCGGACGGGGGGGCGGCGCAGCCGTCGACGCCGATGGTGACGGGCGCCGTGCAGGTGCCTCCGGACGGGCGGCCGATCATCCTCCTCCCCGACCATGCCACCGTGGGTGGCTACCCGGTGGTCGCCTGCGTCGCCTCCGTCGACCTCCCGCTCCTCGGGCAGCTGGCGCCCGGCGACCCGGTGACGTTCCGGGCGGTCGACCCGGCCACCGCCGTCGTCCTGGCGATGCGGGACCGGGCCGCCACCGCGGCCCGGGTGACCGGTTGGTTCCCCACCAGGGCCGGGACCTAGACCGGTGCCCGGGTGGCGGCCCGGGGCGGCCGGGACCTCCCCCGCTGGGCACCGTGGGCCGGCGGGCACCGGGTGGCGTGGCACGATGGGGAGACGACGTCCGGTGCCAACGCACCGTGACCGACCGGAACGATGGAGGACCAGCACGTGAGCGACACCGGGGACCACCAGGACGACGGCACCTTCCAGCCGCGCGATGACGGCCAGCTGCACTTCGAGAAGGGCACCGAGGACTGGGTCTTCCCGGTCACCGCACCAGAGGACGCCACGCCGCTCGAGGAGGACGAGCCCGAGGGCACCGTTCCGCCGAGTCCCCTGTGGGCCATGAAGGACCGGGCCCACGGCGGGATCCACCTCTTCGGGCACCCGGCCCGGATCAGGACCGGTGTCGGTGCGGGCGACGCTGCCGTCTACGCCATCGACGACGGGCCGCACCACTGCATGATCGGCCGGCGGGTCGGTGCCACCACCGACGGCTGCGTCTACAGCCTCATCGGGCGGGTCGACCTGTCCACGTGGCAGGAGCTGCATCGGGGCATGATCGACGGCCGGGCGGCCTTCATGGCAGCCCACGAGCTCGGGCTGAGTGGCACGATCGAGGCCGACGGGGTGTCGAACGTCTTCGACGTCGACTGGTACGACGGTCCGGACGACGTTCCGGCCGACTACCTGCCGCCGTCACCGTTCCGCAGCTTCGCCGAGGACCTGCCCACCGCCGACCGCTAGGCGGCCACCGCCCTGCTCAGGCGAGTGCGGTGCGGAGCGCCTCGCACTCACGCGCCGCGGTGTCCCGCAGGATGCCGACATCGGGCCCGGTCGAGAGCAGCGACCGCGATGCACTGGGCAGCACCGTGCCCTGGGCACAGCCACCGAACAGGGCCCGGACCGTCTCGGTCGTGCCACCTTGGACCCCGAAGCCCGGCGCCAGGATGACACCCCCGAGGCCCGACAGGTCGAAGGCCGACGGCTCGAGCGTGGCCCCGATGACCACACCGACGGTGCCCCCTACCGGCAGCCCGCCCGAGTTGAGAGCGGCCACCTCGGCCAGGAGCTGGTCCTCCACCGACGGGCCGGCCGCGGTCACGGCCGTCTGCAGCGACCGCCCCTCGGGATTGGAGCTACGGGTCACGACGATCACCCCCCGTCCACCTGCAGCGGCCAGGTCGAGCGCCGGCTGCAGGGCGCCGAGGCCCATGTAGGGCATCACGGTGAGGGCATCGGCCACCAGCGGACTGGACGGATCGAGCCACGCCGACGCGTAGGCCGCCATGGTGGACCCGATGTCGCCGCGCTTGGCGTCGGCGATGACCAGCAGCCCGGCGCCCCGGGCCGCGGCTAGGACCTCCTCGAGCGCCTCCATCCCGCCCGACCCCAGCCGTTCGAAGAACGCCACCTGGGGCTTGACCACGGGCACCACCCCGGCGAACGCCTCGACGCACGTCAGTCCGAAGGCCCGCAGGCCGTCCGGCGTGTCGGGCAGGCCCCATGCGGTGAGCAGGTCGGCGCTCGGGTCGATACCGGCGCACATCGGACCGGTGCCGGCCACCGCCCTCGCCACGTTCGTCGCGAACCCCTCGGTCATCGCTTCCTCCTCATCGTCGACAGCGGAATCATCGGCCCGGCCGCCGGGACCGGGACCGGACGGCGCCAGCACCGCTCCGGCTCACGGCTGGGCCACCCCGCGTAGGGACCGGACGGCGCGGACCTTGTGGTCGGCGCACCACGCCCCCAACTCGTCGAGGATCCGCCAGGCGGCGCGCGGGTCACGGAAGGTGGCCGTGCCCACCTGCACGGCGTCGGCCCCGGCCATCAGGAGCTCGACGGCGTCCCGGCCGGTCATCACCCCACCCACGCCGATGATGGTGGCGTCGGGATGGGCGGCCCGGACGTCGTAGACGGCCCGCACGGCGATCGGGTGCAGCGACGGCCCGGACAGTCCGCCGCCGGCCGGGCCCGAGCCGAGCACCGGTGCCCGGGACTCGAGGTCGATGACCATGGCCAGTGCCGTGTTGACGAGTGTCACGGCCTCGGCGCCGTTGGCCAGCGCCGCACCGGCCACCTCGGCCAGGTCGGCCACGGTGGGGCTGAGCTTGGCCCACCGGGGCACGTCGGGGCCGTTGGCGGCCACGGCGGCGAGCACGTCGGCCGTCGCAGTGGGCGAATGGGCGAACATGTGCCGCCGGTCCTCGAGATTGGGGCAGCTGACGTTGACCTCGATGGCGGTCAGGCCGTCGACATCGACCAGCAATGCCGCGGCCTTCGCGTAGTCGTCGACCCGCTGTCCCCAGATGCTGACCACCGTGCGGGCCCCGGCCGCCGTCAGTCGGGGCAGGTCGTCCCGCAGCCAGGCCTCGATCCCGGGGCCTTGCAGGCCGACGCTGTTGACCATGCCGGCACCGGCCTGGTGGACCCGGGGGGCCGGGTTGCCGGGCCACGGTTCCACCGACAGTGACTTGACCACCATGGCACCGAGGGCGGCCAGCGGCCCGTACGCCTCGAGCTCGTCGGCATGGCCGGCCGTGCCCGACGCGGTCATGACCGGATTGGGCAACGTCAGCGAGCCGACCGGGACGGACAGGTCCACGTCGCCGCGGGTGGCGGCCCGCCAGGCCCGGCCCACCCGGCCGCGTCGTCCGGTACCCGTGGCAGCGCCGCTCACCTGGTCACCGCTCGTGGTACTCCTGGAGCGACCGGACCGACAGCGGGTGCTCGAGCCAGTCGGCGATCCCGGCGGCCGCCGCCTTGGCTGCCGCCACGGTGGTCAGGCACGGGACGAGGTGGGCGGTCGACGTCGCCCGGATGTGCAGGCCGTCGGCCCGGGGGCCGACCCCCCGGGGGGTGTTGACGACCAGCTGGACCTTGCCCCCGGAGATCAGCTCGACGGCGTCCACCTTGCCCGGGTGGTCCTCTCCCACCTTGGCCACGACCGTCCCGACGTCCACACCCTCCGACGCCAGCATCGCCGCGGTGCCCGACGTGGCCGCCAGGTCGAATCCCAGGGCGGCGAAGGCCCGTGCCACCTCGAGACCCGCCGCCTTGTCCCGGTCGGCCAGGGAGAAGAAGACCGTGCCCGAGGTCGGGAGCCGGTTGCCGGCGGCGATCTGGCTCTTGGCGAACGCCAGTCCGAACGTGGCGCCGATGCCCATCACCTCGCCGGTGGAACGCATCTCGGGGCCGAGCAGGGTGTCCACCCCCGGGAAGCGGTTGAACGGGAGCACCGCCTCCTTGACCGACACGTGGCCGCCGACCGGCTCGGTCAACAGGCCCTCGACCCGCAACTCGGCCAGCGTGGCGCCCACCATGACCCGGGCCGCCACCATGGCCACGGGGACACCGGTCGCCTTGGCCACGAACGGCACGGTCCGGCTCGCCCGGGGGTTTGCCTCGAGCACGTAGGCCCGGTCGTCCTTCACGGCGAACTGCACGTTGCACAGCCCGCGCACCTGCAGCGCCTCGCAGATCACCCGGACGTGGCGCTCGAGTCCGGCGACCACCTCGTCGGACAGCGTCTGGGGCGGCAGGGCACAGGCCGAGTCGCCCGAGTGGACGCCAGCCTCCTCCACGTGCTCCATGACGCCGCAGATCACCACCTCGCCGGTGGCGTCGCGCACGGCGTCCACGTCGACTTCGACGGCGTCCTCGAGGAAGCGGTCGACCAGCACCGGCCGGTCGGCGGTGACCCCGCCCTCCCGACCGAGCGACCCGCCCACCCCGGACATCGCCTCGACGGCGTCCACCAGGCGTTCGTCGTCGTAGACGATCTCCATGGCCCGGCCACCCAGGACATAGGAGGGTCGCACGAGCACGGGGTAGCCGACCCGGTCGGCCACGGCCACCGCCTCGGCCGGGGTGGTGGCGGTGCCTCCGGGGGGCTGGGGGATCCCCAGCCGCTCACACAGCTCGTTCCAGCGCTCGCGGTCCTCGGCCAGGTCGATCGACGCAGGCGAGGTCCCGAGCACGAGCGCCTCGTCGATGCCCGCGGCCAGCTTCAGCGGCGTCTGGCCGCCCAGGCTCACGATCACCCCGACGAGCCGGCCGTCGCCCCGGGAGGCCGCCTGCTCGGATTCGATGACGTTGGTCAGGTCCTCGGGGGTCAGGGGCTCGAAGTAGAGGCGGTCCGACGTGTCGTAGTCGGTGGAGACCGTCTCGGGATTGCAGTTGAGCATGATCGTCTCGAACCCGGCGTCGCGGAGTGCCATCGACGCGTGCACGCAGCAGTAGTCGAACTCGATCCCCTGCCCGATCCGGTTCGGCCCCGACCCGAGGATGATCACCCGGGGCCGGTCCGACGGCCGGATCTCGTCCTCGTCCTCGTGGGTCGAGTAGTGGTAGGGCGTGTGGGCCTCGAACTCGGCGGCACAGGTGTCGACGGTCTTGAAGGTGACGGTGGCGCCGGTGGCCACCCGCGCCTCCCGGACGGCGGCCTCGTCGACGCCGTCACCCAGGAGGTGGGCCAGCTGGGTGTCGCTGAAGCCCAGCCGCTTGAGGCGGCGCCAGTCCCGCCGGTCGAGGTCGTCGACCGTCATCCCGAGGGTGACTCGCAGGTCGAGCGCCATGCGGGCGTCGGTCACCTTCGCCATCTCGGCGAGGAACCACGGGTCGATGCCGGTCGTGGAGGCCAGGTCCTCCACCGACACGCCCCGTCGGAGCAGCGACTCGAGCTGGTAGAGCCGCTCGGGTGTCGCGGTGGCGACCGCCTCCAGCAGCGCGCCGACCGGCACCTCGTCGACCGCCGCCTCGGCGGTGTCGGCGTTGAGGCCGGAACGGCCCTGCTCGAGCGAGCGCACGGCTTTCTGCAGCGACTCGGGGAAGGTGCGCCCGATCCCCATGACCTCGCCCACCGACTGCATGCGGGTGCCGAGCACGTCGGTGGCGCCGGGCAGCTTCTCGAAGGCCCAGCGCGGGATCTTGGTGACCACGTAGTCGATGACCGGCTCGAACGAGGCGGGCGTGGCCCCGGTGATGTCGTTGGGGATCTCGTCGAGCCGGTACCCGACGGCCAGGCGGGCGGCGATCTTGGCGATCGGGAACCCGGTGGCCTTGGAGGCAAGTGCGGAGGACCGGGACACCCGTGGGTTCATCTCGATGACCGTCTGGTGCCCGGTCAGCGGGTCGACCGCGAACTGCACGTTGGAGCCACCCGTCTCGACCCCCACCCTGCGGATACAGGCGAAGGCGGCGTCGCGCATCTCCTGGTACTCGACGTCGGTGAGTGTCTGGGCCGGGGCCACCGTGATCGAGTCGCCGGTGTGGACGCCCATCGGGTCGAAGTTCTCGATGGAGCAGATGACCACGCAGTTGTCGGCGTGGTCCCGCATCACCTCGAGCTCGTACTCCTTCTGCCCGGCGATGGAGCGCTCGATCAGCACTTCGCTGACCGGCGAGGCGTCGAGCCCCTCGGCGGCCAGGCGCACGAGGGTCTCGGCGTCCGGGGCGATGCCGGTGCCGGCCCCGCCCAGGATGTAGCTGGGACGGACCATGATCGGGTAGCCGATCGATGCGCCGATGGCCATGGCCTCGTCGAGCGAGTGGGCGAAGCCGGAGGCGGGCACCGACAGGCCGATCTCCTCCATCGCCGCCTTGAACCGCTCACGGTCCTCGGCGGTGGCGATGGCCTCGGGGTTGGCACCGATGACCTCGACCCCGTTCGCGGCGAGCACGCCGCGCTCCGACAGGGCCATCGTCAGGTTGAGTGCCGTCTGGCCACCGAGGGTCGGGAGCAGGGCGTCCGGGCGCTCCCGCTCGATGATGGCGGTCAGCACGTCGGGGTCCAGGGGCTCGACGTAGGTACGGTCGGCCATGCCGGGGTCGGTCATGATCGTGGCCGGGTTCGAGTTGGCGAGCACGACCCGGTAGCCCTCCTCGGCGAGGACGCGGCAGGCCTGGGTCCCCGAGTAGTCGAACTCGCAGGCCTGGCCGATCACGATCGGCCCGGACCCGATGACCAGGATCGACTCGAGGTCGTCGCGGCGCGGCATCAGGCAGCTCCTCCGTCTCGTCCACTCGGCCCACCGTGGGCATCCATCAGCATCCGGAACTCCTCGAACAGGTAGCGGGCGTCATGGGGGCCGGGACCGGCCTCGGGGTGGTACTGCACACTGAAGGCAGGGACCTCGGTGCTGGCCAGCCCCTCGATGACCCCGTCGTTGAGGTTCACGTGGGTCACCTCGGTCGCCCCCAACGAGTCGGCGGCCACCGCGTAGTTGTGGTTCTGCGAGGTGATCTCGACCCGGCCGGTCGAGGTCCGGCGCACCGGGTGGTTGCCTCCGTGGTGGCCGAAGGCCAGCTTGTAGGTGGTGGCGCCCAGTGCGGTGGCCAGGAGCTGGTGGCCGAGGCAGATGCCGAAGATCGGGACCGTCCCGTGGTTCACGAGACGGCGGATCTCGGCGGTCACTCCCGGCAGTGCCGCCGGGTCGCCGGGGCCGTTGGAGAGGAAGATGCCGTCCGGGTCCAGCGCCAGCACGTCATCGGCCGGCGTGCCGGCCGGCACCACGGTCAACGTGGCCAGGTCGCCGAGCTGGCGCAACATGGCCTCCTTGATGCCGAAGTCGTAGGCGACGACCCGGTAGGGACCGTCTCCGCGGGTGAGCACGGTCGACCTCGTCACCGTCGACACCAGGTCGCGCCCGTCGGTCGTGGGCGCGGAACGGGCGGCGGCCAACAGGTCGCCCTCGGCGGCGGTCCCGAACGCACAGGGGGCCGAACCGTGGTCGCGCAGGTGCCGGGTGAGCCGACGGGTGTCCACGCCGGTGATGCCCGCGACCCCGTGGGACGTCAGGTAGGCCTCGAGCGTGCCCGTCGACCGCCAGTTGGACGGGTCGTCGGCCAGGTCCCGCACGATGACGCCGCTGCAGTGTGGTGCCTCGGCCTCGTCGTCGGTGGGGTTGACCCCGTAGTTGCCGATGTGGGGATAGGTGAAGGCGATGACCTGTCCGGCGTAGGACGGATCGGTGATGACCTCCTGGTAGCCCGACAGCACCGTGTTGAACACGGCCTCGCCCGTCGAGACGCCGTCGTCGGGCACCGCGCCGAAGGCCTCGCCCTCGAACACCGCACCGTCAGCCAGGACCAGCTGGGCCGGTGCGCGGCGGATGCTGCCACTGCGGGGGCTCATCGCGTGGCCTCGGCGTCGATCACGACCGGCTCGCCGCGCCGCACGGTGTGGCGGACCTGGCCGGTGAGGTTCCGCCCGGCGTAGGGCGTGTTGCGGCTGCGCGAGGCGAAGGCGACCGGGTCGACCGTCCAGGTGGCCGCCGGGTCGATCACCACCAGGTTGGCCGGCGACCCTTCGGCCACCGGACCACCCTGGGCACCTCCGTGGGCGCGGTCCAGCATGGCGATCGCCGCCGGCTGCCAACTCAACAGCGCCAGGATCCGTTCGAGGGGGAGGTCCAGCTCCGTGACGGCCAGGGCCAGGGCCGTCTGGAGGCCGAGCATGCCGGGCGGCGCCTGGTCGAACGGCAGGTCCTTCAGCTCCGGTGCGTGGGGTGCGTGGTCGGTGGCGATGGCGTCGGCCGTGCCGTCGGCCAGCGCCTGTTTGACGGCGTCGACGTCCTCCTGCGGGCGCAGTGGCGGATTGACCTTGAAGACGGGGTCGAAGCCGGAAGTGCAGGCGTCGGTCAGGGTGAAGTGGTGCGGCGCCACCTCGGCCGTGACGGGCACGCCCTCGGACCTCGCCCGGCGCACGAGGTCGATGGAACCCGCCGTCGAGAGGTGGAGGAAGTGCACGCGCCCGCCCGTCGCCCGGGACAGCGCGATGTCCCGGGCCACCATGACCTCCTCGGCCTCGGCGGGCATGCCGGGCAGACCGAGTCGGCTCGACCAGTCCCCTTCGTGCATGCTGCCGCCGGCCGCGAGGCTGCGGTCCTCGCAGTGCTGGCCGAGCACGACCCCGAGACCGGTGGCGTACTGCAGGGCCCGGCGCATCAGCCCGGCCGACTGCACCCCGTCGCCGTCGTCGGTGAACAGCCGGACTCCGAGGGCGGCGAGCTCGGCCATGGGGGCGAGGCGCTCACCGGCCCGGCCGACGGTGATCGCGCCGGCCACCGCCACCTGGGCCAGCGCGTCCTCGGCCAGTGCGTAGACGTTGCGCACCGACTCCGCCGAGTCGAGCGGAGGGTCGGTGTTGGGCATGGCGACGACCGCGGTGAACCCACCGAGCGCCGCCGCCCGGGTGCCGGAGGCGACGGTCTCGGCCTCTTCGCGACCCGGCTCGCGCAGGTGGGTGTGGAGGTCGACGAGCCCCGGGGCCACCACGCAGCCGCCCGCGTCGAGCACGGTGGCGCCGGCGGGCACGTCGAGGCCCTCGCCCAGTTCGACCACGGTGCCGTCGGACACGCGCACGTCGGCCCGGCGCGAGCCGGTGGCGTCGACCACGGTGCCGCCCCGGATGACCAGTTCGGGGGTGTTCCGGTCAGTCATGTCGCTCCCCTCCCAGGGTGCCCTGGCCGAGGAGCAGGAAGAGGACGGCCATGCGGACGGCCACACCGTTGCCGACCTGATCGGTGATGCGGGCGGACGGCAACTCGGCCACCTCCGAGGCGATCTCCACACCGCGCACCATCGGGCCGGGGTGGAGGATGATCGCCTCCGGCGGCAGCTGCAGCGCGCGCCGAGCGGTGAGGGCGTAGCCGGTCGAGTACTCGCGCATCGTCGGCACGTAGTCACCGCTCCCCCGCTCGGCCTGGAGCCGGAGCAGGGAGATGACATCGGTGCGCTCGAGCACGCGGTCGAGGTCGTGGCTGACCGACGCCACCGGCCAGCCTTCGAGGGAAGGGGGCAGCAGGGTGGCCGGCGCCACCAGGGTGACCTCGGCGCCGAGCGCCGCATAGGCGGTGATCTGCGACCGGGCCACCCGGCTGTGGCGGATGTCGCCCACGATGGTGACCCGCAGGCCCCGGAAGGCCTCGGTCCCCTCCTGGCCGCCCCCGAGCGACTGACGCACCGTGTAGAGGTCGAGCAGGGCCTGGGTCGGATGCTGGTGCCAGCCGTCGCCGGCGTTGACCACCGCGCAGTTGTCGACCCACTGGGCCACCCGAGCGGGGACGCCCGACGAGCTGTGCCGGATGATCACGGCATCCATGCCGATGGCCTGGATGGTCTCGATCGTGTCGCGCAGTGACTCGCCCTTCTTGACCGACGACGACCCGGCCGCGAAGGAGAGCACGTCCGCCGACATGCGCTTGGCCGCCGTCTCGAAGGACATGCGGGTGCGGGTCGAATCCTCGAAGAAGAGTGTGGCGACCGTGCGGCCCCGCAACGTCGGCACCTTGGGATTGGCCCGGCGACCGACTTCGGCGAAGGAGTCGGTGACGAGGAGCACGTCGGCGATGGCCGCGGCGTCGAGGTCGTCCATGCTGAGCAGGTGGGTCGGGAAGCCGCTCACCGGCTCACCAGCTCGCCCAGCGACACGCCCTCGTCGGAGACGTCGACCATCTCCTCGCGGTTGGTGGGCAGGTTCTTGCCGACGTAGTCCGGACGGATGGGGAGTTCGCGGTGACCTCGGTCGACCATCACGGCCAGCTCGACCACCTGGGCCCGGCCGTACTCGCCCAGTGCGTTCAGGGCGGCCCGGATGGTCCGACCGGTGAAGAGCACGTCGTCGACGAGGACGACCGTCGAGCCGGTCAGGTCGGTGGTGATGTCGGTGGCCGCCTCGGGCAGGACGGGGCGGAGGCCGATGTCATCGCGGTAGAAGGCGACGTCGAGTGTCCCGACCGGGACGTCGGCGCCCTCCACGTCGGCCAGGGTCTCCGCCAGGCGGCGGGCGATGCCCACGCCGCCGGTCTGCAGACCGACCAGGACGACCTCGTGCAGGCCCCGGTTGCGCTCGGCGATCTCGTGGGCCATGCGGGTGATGGCGCGACGCACGTCGTCAGCGGACATCACCTGGACCCGGGGAACGAAGACGGCACCCCGCGGGCGGGTATGACTGCGCTCTCGTTCGGCCACCTGATCCTCCTGTCCGTACGGGCCTCACGGGACCCGCTTCACGGTCAGATACCGACTATACCGCGTCACTCCCGAGCCCGTCCGGGCCGGTCGTCCGTTCCGGCCCGTACCGGGCACTCATGCGGGGGCCGTCGCGTCGTCCACCGGGTCACCGTCCCAGTCCACGCCGTCACCCTCGTCCTGGCGTCCCCGGGTGAGTCCGATGGCGCCCACGACCGCCGCCGCCGCCATCACCAGGGCCATGGCCCACAGGATGCTCCGGGTGGCGTAGGCGAAGTCGAGCCGGAAGAAGTGCGGGATGACCGACGGGTTCACGGACGAGGCCTGCCCCTCGGCCAGGCGGGCGGCCTCGGTGGGCGCGCGGCCCGACGGCACGCCCTGGGCGACGAGCGAGGTCGTGACGTGGGAGCGCAGCTCGGTGACGAGCAGTGTGCCGAGGATGGCCAGGCCCAGGCTGGCCGCATAGTTGCGCACCGTCTGGGTGATGCCCGTCGCTTCGCCGTAGGAGAGGTTCGAGGCACGGTTGACGGCGTCGGTACTGGCCGGTCCCAACATGAAGCCCATGCCGGCCCCGGCCACCACCACGTACCACTGCTGGGCGGAGAAGCTCAACGTCGTGACCTTGCCCGACCACAGCACGAAGCCCACCGCGGACAGTGCGCACCCCAGCACCACCGGGAGCTTGGCCCCACCCCGATCGAGCATCCGTCCGCCGATCTGCGCGGCCACGACGAATCCGGCGAAGAACGTCAGGAGGAAGAGTCCGGCCCCAGACGCCGACTTGCCCAGCGACACCTGGGCGTATTCGGAGGCGAAGAAGAAGACGGGCACGAATGCCAGCATGGCGATGCCGAGCACCAGGTTCTCGACCAGGAACGGCCGGATGCGGAAGATGCGCACCTGCATCAACGGCGAGGTGGTGCGCAGCTCGACCAGGACGAAGGCGACCAGGAAGAGGACGCCGGCGGCGATGCAGAGGCCGATGGCGGGGTTGCTCCAGCCCCAGGTGGATGCCTGCTGGAAGCCGAAGACGCTGAGCCCGACGCCGGCGACGATGAGGGCCAGGCCCCGGTAGTCCATCCGGGCCGGATGATGGACGGTCGTCGGGCGCGACACGGCGATGAGCACGAGCGCGATCACGGCCACGGGGACGTTGACCCAGAAGATCGCCCGCCACGTCCACTGGGTGAGGAAGCCACCCAGCAGCGGGCCGATGGCGGTCAGGCCCCCGGCGATGCCGAAGAACGTGGCGAGCGCCTTGCCCCGCTCGCGTAGCGGGAACGTCTGGACCACGATGGCCAGCGCCGCCGGGAAGAGGAGGGCGCCGCCGAACCCCTGCACGGCACGGAAGGTCACGATCCACGCCTCGGCCAGGCTCCCCTTGGGCGTGAGTCCGCACATGGTCGACGCCAGTGCGAAGACCACCACGCCGATCACGGCGATCCTGCGGTGGCCGACGGTGTCCGCCAGCCGTCCGCCGTAGGCGAAGAACGCAGCCAGCGACAACAGGTAGGCGTTGACCGCCCACTGCACGCCGGTGGCACTCAGTCCGAGCTCCCGCTGGATCTCCGGCACGGCGATGGAGACGATCGTCTGGTCGATGAACGTCATCGAGACGGCAAAGATCATCGCCGCCAGGACGAGACCCTTCGACCGACTGGCACGGCTCACCATGGACCACCTCCCCGTTGCGGGGAACCAGTCTGGCGGCAGACGCGCGCCCGGTGGTGCACCGACACGTCCGGACCGGTCGCCACCTGCTCCGGTGTCGACGGCGCTCAGGCGTCGCCGGCCGGACGGACCTGCTTCGCCACCGTGGCCAACACGCCGTTCACGAACCGACCGGAGTCGTCGGTGGAGAACGCCGTGGCGAGATCCACCGCCTCGTTGAGGATCACCGCCGTGGGCACGTCATCACAGGTCAGCAGCTCGGCCGTGGCCAGGCGGAGCACGTTGCGGTCGACCACGGCCATGCGCCCGAGGTCCCAACCGATGGCCGCGGCGGCCACGAGCTCGTCGATCCGCTCCTGCTGGTCGCCGACCGCGCCGAGCAGGGTGGTGACGTACGGGTCGGGTGCGACCGGTAGGGCCGCCAGCACGTCCGTCGGCGGCTCACCCTTGAGGTCCGCCTCGTACAGCAGGGTGAGGGCACGCTCGCGCGACTGGTGGCGGGGTGCGGAGTCGCTGCTCATCGGGACGGGGTCATGGGGGTGGAGGTGGGGGTGGCGAGGGCCGGGGCCCGGACGCCGGGCTCAGGCCCGGGTCAGGTACTCGCCCGTGCGGGTGTCGACGCGGACCTTCTCGCCCGGGTTGACGAAGAGCGGGACCTGGATGACCAGGCCGGTCTCGAGGGTGGCCGGCTTGCGGGCGCCGGACACCCGGTCTCCCTGCAGGCCGGGCTCCGTCTCGGCGATGGTCAGCTCGACGGCCGCGGGCAGTTCGACACCCACGATCTCGTCGCCGAAGAACTGCAGCTCGGCGTCGTCGCCCTCCTTCAGGTAGTTGGCGGCGTCGCCCAGCAGGCCGGTTTCGACCTGGAGCTGGTCGTAGGTGCGAGTGTCCATGAAGACGTACTCGCCCGAGTCCCGGTAGAGGAACTGCATCTCGCGCTTGTCGATGATGGCCTGCTCGAGCTTCTCGTCGGCCCGGTAGGTCCGCTCGATCACGGCACCGGTGCGCTGGTTCTTGAGCTTGGTGCGCACGAAGGCACCGCCCTTACCCGGCTTGACGTGCTGGAACTCGATGACGTTGAACAGGCCCTCGGGCAGGTTCAGCGTCATGTGGTTGCGGAGATCATTGGTGGAGACGGACATCAGACGGGTACATCCTTCGGGAAACGGGTGAGTGGTCGGCTGCCGGTGTCGGTCACGACCAGCGTGTCCTCGATGCGGACCCCGCCGACCACCGGAAGGTACACGCCGGGTTCCACAGTGACCACGATGCCAGCCTGCAGGATAGCAGTCGAACCCGCACCCACCGCCGGCCCCTCGTGGATGTCGAGGCCGACGCCGTGGCCCGTGCCGTGCTCGAACTGCTCGGCCCAGCCGGCCGCCGCGATGCGGTCGCGGCACACCTTGTCGACATCGCCGGTGGCCACTCCCGGCGCCACCGCGTCCACACCCGCCACCTGGGACTCGGCGACCACGGCGAACACGGTGGCCAGCTCGCCGGTGGGGGCCCCACCGACGCAGAAGGTGCGGGTCATGTCGGAGCGGTACCCGTCGAACGTGGCACCGAAGTCGACCACGACCGGGTCGCCGGGCCGGATGAGTCGCTGCCCGGGCCGGGCGTGCGGCTTGGCCGAGTTCTCCCCGGAGGCGACGATGGTCTCGAAGGCCCGGTCCTCGGCGCCGTGGGTGCGCATAGCGTGATCGAGTGCGGCGGCGAACGCCGATTCGGTCAGCTCCTCACCACCGGCCGCCCGGTGGAGCAGGGGCAGCACGGCACCCAGGGCAGCGTCGGCGATCGCCGCCGCCCGCTCCATGCGGGTCACCTCGGCGGCGTCCTTCACCACCCGGAGGCCCTCCACGACCCCGTGGGTGGCCACCAACGGACGGGGGCCGAGCACCTCCTCCCACGTGTGCACGGCCACCCAGGTGACGTCGCCGGCCTCCAGGCCCACGGCGGCAGCGGTCGACGCCGCGGCGGCAAGCGCCTCACGCTGGGCCACCACCCCTCCGATGCAGAGGTCGACGTCGGCCGCGACGCCGGACGCGGCCAACTGTTCCGCCGCCTGGGTCCGGTACCGCCCGTCCGTGGCGAGCAGGGCGTGGTCCCCCGTCACCACCAGCACACCGGCGGAACCGGTGAAGCCGGTCAGCCACCGGACGTTGGCCGGCGTGGTCACGACCATCGCCTCCGGTCGGTCACCGGCCGTCTCCACAGCGGCCAGTGCGGCACGCAACCGGTCGAGTCGTCCGGCCACCGACAGGGGTGGGAGCGGCGTGGTCAGGTCGTCCACGGACACGTCGACGGCGCCGGTCACCGGCGGTCGGCGAGGATACGCGACACGGCCTCGACCGCCAGCGGGTAGCCCAGTCCGCCGAAGCCGGCGATGCAGCCATCGGCCGCCGACGCGATCGTGGACGTGTGGCGGAACGGCTCACGTGCCGCCGGGTTGGAGAGGTGCAACTCCACCACGACCCCGTCGAAGGCAGCCAGAGCGTCGTGCAGCGACCAGGACGTGTGGGTCAGTGCGCCGGCATTGACGATGATGGCGACCGCCTGCCCGCGGGCGCCGTGGATCGCCTCCACCAGATCGCCCTCGTGGTTCGACTGGACGTGCTCGAGGGTGAGGCCGCGCGCGACGGCCGCCGATGTGGCCGCGGCCACGTGGTCGGCAAGTGTCTCGGTGCCGTACACCTCGGGCTCCCGGTCCCCCAGCAGGTTGAGGTTCGGCCCACTGAGCAGCAGCACCACCCCACCGGTGCTCACGACGGCTCCCGTGTCCGACTCATGACGCACTCCCGCGGTTCGTCTCCATGTCCGCCAGGGTAGCGACCACATCGACCGGGTCGATGCCACGCACGACCTCGACACCCGATGGGCCGTCGAGGACGAAGGTGAGGTCGCCCTGGGACTTCTTGTCGCGCCCCATGAAGGCGAGCAGGTCCCTGGGCTCGTGTCCGGCCGGCAGGTCGGTCGCGAGGTCGAAGGCACCCACCACCGCCCGGTGCCGGGCCACCTGGACGTCGTCGATCCGACCGAGCCGCCGGGCCAGCAGTGCGGCAAACACGAGGCCCACGGCCACGGCCTCGCCGTGGCGCAGGTCGGCGTCGTCGTCGTCGAACGAGGCGGCCTCGAGGGCATGGGCCAAGGTATGGCCGTAGTTGAGGACCATCCGCCGGTCCCCCTCGCGCTCGTCGGCGGCCACCACCGATGCCTTGATGGCCGCGCAGCGGGCCACCTGCTCGCCGATCGGGAGGTCGGCCGTGGGCGGGCCTCCGAGGTCGGTGTCGATACCCAACAGCGCGTACTTGGCGACCTCGCCACGGCCCGACGCCCACTCGCGTGGCGGCAGCGTGTCCAGCGTGGCGGTGTCGCACAGGACTGCGGCGGGTTGCCAGAAGGCACCGACCAGGTTCTTCCCCTCGGGGAGGTTGACGCCGGTCTTGCCCCCGATGGCCGCATCCACCTGGGCGAGCAGCGACGTGGCGACGTTCACGTAGGCCGTGCCGCGATGGAACGACGCGGCGGCGAAACCGGCCAGGTCGGTCACGACGCCCCCGCCGACGGCCACCACGACGTCGGCCCGGCTCAGTCCCGAGCGGGCGAACTGACGGCACAGCTCCTCGAGGCGGTGCAACGACTTGGCCGACTCGCCATCGGGCACGGTCACCACCTCGAAGGGTACGCCGGGGTCGACCTCGACCCCGATCCCCTCCTGGGTGACCACGATGGCCCGACGGGCCGTGGGGACGGACTCCCCTACGACCCGGGCCAGCTCGTGGCGGGCGCCGTCGCCCACCACCACGTCGTAGGAGCGGTCGGCCAGCGCGACGGGCACGACGGTCGTCACGGCATGCTCCTCACGAGTGCGGTGGCGGCCAGGACGCGGTCGACCACCGTCGCCGGGTCGAGAGCGTCGACGTCGACGACCACGTCGGCGACCTCCTCGTAGAGCGGTCGGCGGACGGCGTCGAGCCCGACCAGCGTGCCGGCCGGGTCGGCGTCGATCAGCGGTCGGCCCTCGCCCGCGCCGACGCGGGCGGCCAGGGTGGCCGGATCGGCCCGCAGCCACACCACGGAGTGACGGGCGAGCAGTGCCCGGTTGTCAGCTGACAACACGACGCCGCCCGCGGCCGACACGACCACGGGACCGTCGGCGCCCAGGGCCTCGGCCAGCACCCGGGACTCCTCGGCGCGGAACGCCTCCTCGCCCTGGGTGGCGAACAGCTCGGGCACGGTCGACCCGGTCGAGGCCTCGACCAACTCGTCCGAGTCGCTGAACGCCCAACCGAGTCGCACGGCCAGCTGACGACCGACGGTCGTCTTGCCGCTGCCCATCATCCCGACCAGGACCAGGCGGTCAGCCATCGGCGGGTGGCACAGCCGCCGACAGGGTGGTCCCCAGCGTGGACAGGTAGCCGACGTGGTTGCGGACGAACTCGTCGACGGAGTCGCCGCCGAACTTGCGCAGCGCCTCGCCGGCGAGCACGAGCGCCGTCATCGTCTCCGCCACCACACCCATGGCCGGCACCGCGGTCACGTCGGTGCGCTCCTTGAACGAGACCGTCGACTCCTTGGTGACCACGTCGATCGTGGCGAGGGTCGGCCGGTTGAGGGTAGCGAGCGGCTTCATCGACGCTCGGGCGACGATCGGCGCCCCCGTGCTCATGCCGCCCTCGATGCCACCGGCCCGATGGGTGTCACGTACGTAGCCCCCGCTCTTGGTGGCGGCCACGCCTTCCGGGGTCTCGGGGTCGGGGTCCGCCATGCGGATGGCGTCGTGGGCCTCGGAACCGAGCATGGCGGCCACCTCGGCACCCTCACCGATCTCCACGGCCTTGATGGCCTGGATGCTCATCAGGGCCTGCGCCAGCAGTGCGTCGAGGCGCCGGTCCCAGTGGACGTGGCTGCCCAGGCCCACCGGCACGCCGTAGGCGATGACCTCGGCCACCCCGCCGAGCGAGTCGCCGGCCTTGGCCGCCGCCTTGATGGCCGCCACCATCCGCTTCTCGGCCTTGGGATCGAAGCAGCGCACCTGCGACTCGTCGATGGCCGGCAGGTCCTCCCGTCGGGGCAGGGCGTCACAGTGGGCCTTGGCCGTGCCCATCTGCACGATGTGGCTGAGGACGTCGACGCCGATCTGCTGGAGCAGCAGCTTGGCCACCGTGCCGGCCGCCACCCGGGCCGCCGTCTCGCGGGCCGACGCCCGCTCCAGGACGTCGCGGGCGTCGTCGAGGCCGTACTTGAGCATCCCGGCCAGATCGGCGTGGCCCGGGCGCGGCTGGGTGAGGACCTTGGACGGGAGGCCCGGAGCGGCGGACATCTCCTCCTCCCACTTCGGCCACTCGGTATTGGCGATCTCGATGGCGATCGGCGAGCCGAGCGTCCGGCCGTGGCGGATGCCGCCGACCAGGCTCACCTCGTCGACCTCGAAGCGCATGCGAGGCCCGCGCCCGAACCCGAGCCGGCGACGGGCCAGCCCGTGCTGGATGTCCTCGGCCGTGACCAGGAGACCGGCCGGTACGCCCTCAAGGATGACCACGAGGGCACGTCCGTGGCTTTCTCCGGCGGTCAGGTAGCGCAGCATCCGGTCAAATCTACTCGGGGCACGGCACGGTCCCGGTGGGCCCACCGCGCGGCGGCACCGCTACGGCCCGGCGACCGGTCGCCGGGCCGTCAGGACCCGGCATGGAAGACGTGGTGGACCAGTGGGTCGCCCCACAGGATGGCCACCACGGCCCCGATGCACAGCGCTGGGGCGAACGGGATCCGCGTCTTCCGTCCGGCCGACGAGCCGACCATCAGCACCAGGCCGAACACGAGGCCGAGCACGAATCCCACCAGGAAGGCGACATAGGCGTGCACGACGCCGAGGTAGCCCACCGTGAGGCCGATGACCCCGGACAGCCGCACGTCGCCGAAGCCCATGCCACGAGGGACGAGGAACCAGATCACGAAGAACACGGCGAAGGCCACTGCCCCGCAGATCGCCGCCTTGGCCAGATCGGACCAGGTGTGCTGGACCGACGAGGAGAGCACGAGCAACGGCACGATCACGGCGAGGCCCCCGTAGAGGAGCTGCCGGGGCACGAGGCGGTGGGACAGGTCGGTGAACGACACGGCGACCGCCAGCGCCAGGAACGCCAGGAAGGGGGTCGCCTCCACGAAGGGGTGGATGCGGTGGGCGGCGGCGGCCCACAGCACGCCGGTCACCACGGCGGCTGCGGCGGTCCGGGCCGTGGAGTGGCCGGACGGGAGGAGGTGGCGGACGGCGGGCACCTCGTCCGCCGACGCATCGGCTGGCCCGTCGACGGCCGGCGTGTGGTCGGTGGTGTCGGCGGGCAGGCCGTCCTCCGCCAGCAAGCTGTCCTCCGCGGCTCGCGCCGCCCGTCGGCGCTCGTCGGCGGCGCGGCTGGCGTCGGCCAGCCGTTGGCCCAGCGGGTCGAGCGACGCGCCCACCGCGGCCCCGACGATACCGACGAGGCCGACGTACAGGGCGTGCACGCCACGCACGGTACTGGACGGGCGCGCGCGGAACGGGCATCGTTGCGCACCTATGGAGACCCGCACCGTGACGCTGGACACCCCCGACGGGAGCATGCCGCTCTACGAGGCCGAGCCCGACGGGCCACCGCGTGGTGCGGTCGTCGTCGTCCAGGAGGCCTTCGGGGTGAACGGCCACATCGAGGACGTCTCCCGTCGGTTTGCCGAATCCGGCTACCACGTGGTGGCGCCGCACCTCTTCCACCGGACCGGCTCGCCGACCTACGGCTACGACGACTTCACGGTGGTGATCCCCCACATCCTGGCCCTGAGCGACAAGGGGCAACTGGCCGACGTGCGGGCCGCACTCGACCACCTGCGGCGGGCCGGGTGGGATGACCGCCAGATCGGGATCGTGGGGTTCTGCATGGGCGGTCGCACGACCTTCCTCGTCGCAGGCCACGAGGCACTCGGCGCCGGGATCGGCTTCTACGGTGGCGGCATCGTCACGGGTCGGACCGAGGACATGCCGGCACTGCTCGACCTGGTCCCCAGGATCCGGACTCCGTGGCTGGGCCTCTTCGGCGACGCCGACCCGTCGATCCCGGTGGAGGAGGTCGAGCGGTTGCGCGATGCGCTCAATGCGGGAGCCGATGTGGACACGTCGATCGTGCGGTACCCGGAAGCGGAGCACGGATTCCACTGCGACGTGCGTGACGCCTACCACGAGGCATCGGCCACGGACGCCTGGGAGCGGACGCTGGCATGGCTCGACGCCCACCTCGCACCGGTGGGCTGACCGGGTGCGCGGTCGACCGACCGGGAGGTGTGGTCAGGCCGGCTGGTAGAAGGGGTTGGTGCCGTCGGCGTGGTCGGTGACGTCGACCACGTTGGCGATTTCGGGGATGGCCTCCCGCAGGATGACCTCGATACCCTGGGACAGCGTGGCCTTGGCCATGCCGCATCCCTGGCAGCCACCGCTGAGGCGCAGGTAGACCGACGAGTCCTCGACGGCCACCAGATCGGCCCGACCGCCGTGCGACGCGATGCTGGGGTTCACCTGCTGCTCGAGGACGCTCACGACCCGCTGGGCGAACGGGTCGGACAGGTCGACCTCGGGGATCGACCCGAGACCGGACAGCGTCGGTGCCGTCGGGGTGTTCGGGTTGACGACGACCAGGCCGCCCTCGCCGGAGGCGTCGGTGACGAAGTCGAGCGTGGCGCCTTGGAGGCGGTCGACCGCGGCCGACGGCACCACGACGGGCAGCTCGTCGTCGGACTGCACGACGTCGCCGGCGGAGGCGTCGGCCAGCGACTGGAAGTACATGTCGTAGGTGTAGGCACCGTTCGCCTCACCGTTCACCTCGAGCCACAGCGCGAGCGTCTCCGACTCCGCCTCGTTGGCCAGCACCTCGAGCACGGTGGCCCGCGCGTCGGGGGTGATCGTCAGCACCGGCGCGATGTCCTCACGGTCTTCACTCATGCCTGCCATCATAAGGGCGTGTCCCGCCCTCACAAGCACGTGCCCGACGACGCCCACGAGTGGGTCAGCTTCGACGACCCGGACGAGGAGCGGACCTGGCTCTTCGACGTCACGTTCCTCGCCAGCGGATGGGAGTGCATCTTCGGCAACGGTTGCCAGGGCGTGCTGACCGGACCCACCCCCGAACTCGCCCAGGGATGTTGCTCCTACGGGGCGCACTTCACCGGCCAGGAGGACGCCGACAAGGTCGCCGCGGTGGCGAAGACCCTCGGTCCCGACGTCTGGCAGTTCCACGCCAAGGGTCAGAAGGGCGTGGTCAAGAAGTTGGCCGACGGTGACCTCGGGACCCGGTTGGTGGACGACGCCTGCATCTTCCTCAACCGGCCGGGCTTCGCCACCGGACCGGGGTGCGCCCTCCATGTCGAGGCCGCACGACGGGGTGTCAGCCACGTCGAGTTGAAGCCCGAGGTCTGCTGGCAGCTGCCGCTGCGCCGCGAGGACGAGACGACCCCCGACGGCCGGGTGACCTCGGTCGTGCGGCAGTGGGACCGTCGGCACTGGGGCGAGGGCGGGCAGGAATTCCACTGGTGGTGCACCGAGGACCCGGAGGCGTTCATCGGAGCGGAGCCCGTCTACCGGACCATGCGCACCGAACTCGAGACGATGGCCGGCACGAAGGTCTACAAGCGACTGGCCGCCTACCTCGACGGACGCACCGGACCCGGGGTCACGGTCACACTGCTCCCCCACCCCGCGGTGCGCCACTGACGCGCACGGCGGGCCGCGCCGACGGGTGACGGACGGCCGCTACTCGGCGAGCGGGTCGTACTCGTCGGATGTCGTCGGGAGGGGCGTGGTTCCGAGGATCTCGTCATAGTCGTCCTCGGTCGCCAGGCACCAGGAGGCGTGCTTGTCCTCGGGCTCGGCGTCGCACTCGGGGCAACGACGGTTGGCCGTCGCGACCGACCGCTTCAAGCTGCGCGCTTCTTCGAAGCGACGATGGCGTCCCTTCTTCACGAGACCAACTCCTTGCCCCACACTGGGGTGGACTCTTCCCTGCGCACGGCGCGCCCGGGTCACCACCTGAGAATGATGCACCCAGTGTAGTGCGACGACCACGGAGCCGTGGCACCCCCGGAGCCCTCCGGGGGACCGCTACAGTCGCACCGTGGCCGACGAATTCGATCCTCAGGAGATGGTGGCGCGGTTCCGGGGCCGGGCGGAAGCCGTCCGGAACCGGGGACTCCCACCCATCGAAGGGCCGGACCGCCAGCGGTTCATCGAACAGGCCCGGACCGACTTCATGGACTACGCCATGCTCGGCGACGCCGAGGGGTCGATCGAGGACGGCATCCTCGTCCTCCGCATCGACCTGCGGCCCTCGGACGGGCCCCCGACGGGCTGAGTCACCCGACGCGGTGCCGCCCTCAGCCGCCGTAGTTCATGCGGGTGTCGGACATCGACAGTACAGCGTTGTCGTCGGAGTCCCCGCCCAACCGGTCGCTGGCGGCCGCCGCGACGACCTCTCCGACGACCAGCACATGGCTCGCCGCGGACGTTCCGACCGTGACACCTCGCTCGGGCGGGAGATCGCCCCAGTCGGACAGCGAGCGCACCGAACACGCCAGCCAGGCCACCGCCGCGTCGAGGCATGGCAGTCCGTCCGCGACCTCGTGGACCGGCTCGCCCTGCATCCGGAGCGCCACCCCCCGGGCATCCGTCGTGATGTCGCGCACCGGCTTCACGAAGCGGCGGACAAGTCCGCGTTCGGACCTCGCCAGCAGCGACACGCTGAACGAGCCGCCTCGTTCGATCAGCCCGCGAGTCACCGAGTCGGACTCGACGGCGACCGCCACGAGTTTGGGTGCCGTGGCCACCTGCATGACCCAATTGCACGTCATCAGGTTGCGGTCGTCGCCGGCCCGGCTCCCGACCACGAACAGCCCCGTCGGCAGTGCCCACAGAACCCGACGTCGGAGCCGGTCATAGGCGTCGGCTCCGGCATCGGGACCGGGTCCACCCGCCCCACCGTCGGACCGGCCGTCGGTCATGTCCCGCCGGCGAACGGGTCGCCACCACCGGTCGGTGGGACCGTGGTGTCGGTGGTCGGCGTCCGGCCCATGACCGTCTCCATGCGCTGCACCGCGATCTTCAGCAGTGCGGACAACCGGACACGCTCGGTCGCCGACTTGGCCATCAGCGCAGCGTTGGATCCCGCCCCGTTGTAGCAGTCGTCCCCGGCGTTGGTCGCGTCGACATAGGCGTTGTTCAGGTCATTGGTCAGCTGGTCGTCCGGGGTCGGCAGATTGCCCACGCCGGTCTGCGCGTCATTGCTGAGCAGGTCGCACACCTCGCGGATGGCCGCCGGCTTGTTGTGCTGGGACAGGGCCAGGTCGACGTTCTTCGTATCGACCTCCAGATTGCCGACCGACGACCCCCCGCCTCCCTGGTCGACCCAGGTCGTCACCCGTTGGGCCGGGTCGCCCGACTGCTCCTGGCCGGCGCAGCCGCCGAGCGCCACGGCGCCGACCACGAGCGCCACGGACAACGGGACCAGCCCCCACCGTCGGCCGTCGGAACGACGACGTCCCCGGTGGGGCATCAGGCGGGGAAGCCGGTCCGGTCCGGGCGCCACGCCGGATCGAGCTGGCGCAGGAACTGGGCACAGCGCTCCTCCTCGGCCTGCTCGCCGATGGCACCGGCGGCGGAGCGCAGCCCGTCCAGGCAGGACAGGAACCCCCGGTTCTCCGGATGGGTCCACCGGACCAGCCCGGAGCCCTTCCAGCCGCTCCCCCGCAACGCGTCCAACCCGCGGTGGTAGCCGACCCGGAAGCATGCGTACGCCTCGACATCGTCCCGGGCGAGCGAGCCCAGGGCGGCCCAGGCGTCGAGCGAGCGGGGTTCGACCCGCACCACATCGGACACGGCGTGGCGACGGCGCTCCACCGGCTGGGCCAGCGCGTCGGCCAACGACCGGCGCAGGGCCTCGGGCTCGGCGGGCAGGACGGTCTCGGGCAGTCCGGTGGTGAGCCGGACGGCCGACGTGTCGGTGGGGTCACCGGGTGCAGTCATGGCCGTCAGTGTAGGACCGGGCCCGCAGGCGACCCCCGCGGGCCCCGCTCAACCGAAGCGGAGGAGGTGGTGGTCCTTCTTGCCGCGACGCAGCACGACGTAGTGGCCGGCCACCAGGTCGGCACCGGTCAGTCGGCGGGCCACGTCGTCCTCCCGCGTGTTGTTTACGTAGGCGCCGCCCTGGGACACGGTGGTCCGGGCCAGGCTCTTCGAGCCCACCAGTCCCGTGTCGGCCAGCAGGTCGACGAGCAGCGGGCCGGGGTCGTCCAGGCGGCCCGCCGGCAGGTCCGTCGACGGCGCGTCGGCAAACACGTCGAGCAGCGTGTGTTCGTCGAGGCCGCTCACGTCGCCACCGAACAGCGCCGCCGCCGCATGCTCGGCCCGCTCCGTCTCGTCCGACCCGTGGACCAGCCTGCACACCTCCCGGGCCAGGACCCGGTTGGCCTCACGACGTTCCGGGTGCTCGGCGACGGCGACGTCGAGTGCCTCGATCTCCTCGTGCGCCAGGAAGGTGAAGTACCGGAGGTAGGCGCCGACCATGGCGTCGTCGCTGCGGAGGAAGAACTGGTACAGCTGGTACGGCGACGTGCGGGCGGCGTCAAGCCAGACCGCGCCCGACTCCGTCTTCCCGAATTTCGTGCCGTCGGACTTGAGCACCAGGGGCGTGGTGAGCCCGAACGCCTCGGCCTGGCGGACCTTGCGGATCAACTCGATGCCCATGGTGATGTTGCCCCACTGGTCGCTCCCCCCGATCTGCAGGGTGCACCCGTGGTCGTCGAACAACCGGAGGAAGTCGTAGGCCTGCAGGAGCATGTAGCTGAATTCCGTGTAGGAGATGCCCTGGTCGGCCCGGGCCAGGCGGGACTTGACCGAGTCCTTGGCCACCATCTGGTTGACGGTGAAGTGCTTGCCGACGTCGCGCAGGAACGAGAACAGCGTCATCGACTGCAGCCAGTCGGCGTTGTTGACCATCAGCGCCTTGGACCCGGCGCCGTCGGTCCCGACGTCGATGAACCGGGCCAGCTGTGCGCGTATGCCGGCCAGGTTGGCCTCGAGCTGCTCGACGGTCAGCAACGACCGCTCCTCGGACTTGCCCCCGGGGTCGCCGATGAAGCCGGTCCCACCACCGGCGACGGCGATCGGCCGGTGTCCGGCGTCCTGCAGCCGCCGCAGGTTGCAGACCTGCAGGAGGTGGCCGACGTGGAGGCTGTCGGCGGTCGGGTCGAACCCCGTGTAGCCCGTCATCCGACCCTCGTTGAGCCGTGCGCCCAGGTCGGGGTCGGTCATCTGGTGGATCAACCCCCGGAAGCGGAGGTCCTCGATGAAGTCGGCCATGCCACAGCCTGCCATGCCGACGGCGGTCGACCGGACGCTACGATCGCCCTGCCGGCCCGACCACCGGGGGCCCGACCGGAGGGCATGGACCATGGTGAACCCGTATCTGGAAGGCAACTTCGCCCCGGTGTTCGAGGAGCGGTCCGACGACCACCGGCTCGAGGTGACCGGCGTGGTCCCGCCCGACCTCGAAGGGGTGCTCCTCCGCAACGGGCCCAACCCGCTGTCGGTGCCGGATGACCCGTCGGACTACCACTGGTTCTCGGGCGACGGGATGCTCCACGGGATCTGGCTCGGCGGCGGCACGGCGACCGGCTACCGGAACCGCTGGGTGCGCACCCGTGCCCTGGCCGCCGAGGTGGCCACCGTCCCTCCCCGGGGGCCGAGCGAGCCGATCGACGGCCCGGCCAACACCCACGTCATCCGCCACGCCGGCACCACGCTCGCCCTCGTGGAGTCGGGCTTCCCCCACGCCATCTCGCCCGACCTCGACCGGGCCCGCATCCACGACTTCGACGGCACCCTGTCGTCGCCGATGACCGCCCACCCGAAGAGCGACCCGGTCACCGGTGAGCTGGTGTTCTTCGGGGTCGACCTGTTCGGGCCACCGTTCCTCCGCTACCACGTGGTGGACGCGACCGGGCAGCTGACGACCACCGAGGAGATCGACGTCCCCCGGGCCACGATGATGCACGACTTCGGGGTGACGGCCACCCGTGCCGTCTTTCTCGACCAGCCGGTCGTCTTCGACCTGGCGCTGGCGGCCCAGGGCCGACCGCTGCCCTTCCGGTGGGATCCCGAGTCGGGGTCCCGGGTCGGGGTGCTGCCCCGCAACGGGACGGGCGACGACATCCGCTGGATCGCCATGGATCCCAGCTACGTCTTCCACGTCCTCAACGCCTTCGACGAGGGCGACCGGACGGTGCTCGACCTCATCCGGTACGACGCCGTCTTCGACACCGCACCCGGCGAGGCGATCTCCCGCTCGACCCCGGTGCTCTCCCGGTGGACGGTGGACCCGGCGGCCAACCGCGTCCACGAGGAGGTTCTCGACGACACCCCGGTGGAGTTCCCACGGATCGACCCCGCGGTGGCCGGGGCACGCCAGCGGTACGGCTACTGCGTGCGCACCGGCTCCGTCCCCGGGCAGCCGTCGTTCGAGGGCCTCGTCAAGTACGACTTCGCCCGGGACGAGTCCGTCCGCTACGACCCCGGCGAAGGGCGCTCGCCCGGCGAACCCGTCTTCGTGCGCGCCGCCGACGGGGACGGCGAGGACGAGGGCTGGGTGCTCACCGTCGTCTACGACGCCGGCAGCGGAACCTCCGATCTGGTGATCCTCGACGCCACGTCGTTCGGTGGACCTCCGGTGGCGACCGTGCACCTGCCGGCCAGGGTGCCGTTCGGATTCCACGGCTCCTGGCTACCGTCCTCCTCCTGACTCCGGGCATCCGTCGATCCCCACCGTCGGGCCCGCTCCGGACGCCCGCGGAGCAAGGTGACACCAGGTCGGGTCCGGACCATGGGAAACTGACCGCATCGACACGGCTGCCCTGGTAGCGGCCCCGGCCGACGGGTCCGCTCCCGCGCCACCCCCGACACCACCATCGTGACTCCAGACGACCCCACACCGCCCCGCTCGTCCCGACCCTCGGGGCGCCCGGCGCCGGAACCCACCGGCCGCCCTCGCGGCACCACCCCTGGTTCCGGCCGCCGCGGCTACGACCCCCGGTTCGCCGGCCCCATCCTCGGGGGCGACGTGGCGATCCCGAGCAAGCGCGAGATCCGGAAGTCGCACCGGCGGCGCCGGTCCCCGGGCGAGCGCGTGCTGCGCGGACTCATCGCCGCCGTGGTCCTCGTCCTGGTCCTGGTGGCCGCCGGCTACGGCTACTTCCGCTACCAGTGGGCGCAGGTCGCCTCCGCGCCGTGCAGCACCTGTGTCGCCGCCGCCAACGGCGCCCCGTACAACATCCTCCTGATCGGCTCCGACAGCCGGGCGGGTGAGACGGCGGCCGAGGCACAGGAGTTCGGCTCGCCCACCGACGCCGCCGGACAGCGCTCCGACACGCTCAAGATCATCCACGTGGACCCACAGGCCGGAACCGCCTCCACGCTGTCGATCCCACGCGACACTTTCGTGACCATCACCGGACTGCCGTCGACGAGCCAGTTGTCCACCCAGAACAAGATCAATGCGGCGTTCTCCGCCGGTCCGGACGCCACCGTCCAGACGATCGAGAACACGTTCGGCATCCCCATCAGCCATTACATCGTCATCAACTTCTTCGGCGTGATGGACGCCGTCAACGCCCTGGGCGGGATCTCGCTCGACTTCCCCTACCCGGCCCGTGACCAGGACTGCTCATCGGGCACCTGCTACAACAACTCCGGGCTCAACATCCCGACAGCCGGTTGCCAGGTACTCAACGGGTCCCAGGCACTCAGCCTGTCGCGCTCGCGCTACTACCAGTACTACACCGATGGCTACTGGCACTCGGACCCGACGTCGGACATCGGCCGGATCGAGCGGCAGAACCTGGTGATCTCCGCGGCCATGGACAAGGCCAAATCGACCTACGACCCGCTGAAGCTGAACTCCCTCCTCTCCTCGGTGGTCCACGACTTCTCCAAGGACAACAACCTGTCCGCGGGCGACCTCTTCGCGCTGGCCGAGCGCTACCACGCGCTGTCGGGCTCATCGGTCGCGGCCTACACGCTGCCGACCGTGGGGGCGGTGTCGACCTATGCCGGCGACGTCGAGGTGGTCCAGCCCGATGCGGCCTCGGCCATGATCAGCCAGTTCCTCGGCGGCCCACTCGGCACGATCACCACACCGCCGATCGACGAGTACGGCAATCCGCTCACCCTGAGCACGCCGACCACGACGACGACCGCGCCGGTGGCCACCACTGCGCCGGCCGCGTCCACGGGAACCACGCCGGTGGCGTCCGCCGGCAACTCGGCCCCGGACTACGACCCGTCGCCCTGCTGAGCGAAGGGCCCACCGTCGTCCGGCAGCCCGGGTGACGTCGCTCCGTCGACCCCCGCCGCACCGGCGACGTCAGGCGACGTCAGGCGACGGACAGCGCCCGGGCGGTGCGTACGGCGCCGTAAGACCACCACCACGCTGGATGCCACGAGGCAGCACTCGACCAGCACGAGTGACAGGGTGACGGGTGTCGGTCGGGTGCCCGGACGGGTGCCGACCCGGAACCAGGGGGCACCCCGGGCCATCGCCACCCACCACAGACCGGTGGCAACCGTGAGCCCAGTGCCGAACGAACTGACGGCAATCGCCAGTGCTCCCTCGGCCCGGAGCACCGAACGTTCGAGCGTGATGCGACGCCCGACGGCCACCCCCGCGGCAGCCAGAAGACCGAGCGCCACCGCCACCAGGAGAGCCCATGCCAGGAATGCCACCGTATAGGCCACGTCGCCGCCGTTGCGCTCGTGGAAGGTCAGGTGCCGTGCCCAATGCGCAAGCCCGATGGTGGCTCCCACCAGCCCGGCTGCGGCCACCACCGCACACCACACGCGGCGACGGACGGCGGGCCATCCACCGGAACGGAGGAAGCGCAGCGTCGCCGGAAGTGCGAGGACGGCTCCGACGAGCACGAGGGCGCCACCACACAGGGCCAGGGCGACCGCCATCGTGAACGCGCCCCGTGCGAGCGCCTGTGCCTGCGGTGCCTGAGCCTCCATGAAGTGCTCGGACAACGTTGCGAACCCTGCCCCTCCCAACACCACTACGGCCCAGCCACTCAGGACGATGAGTGCACCGGTCTGGACCCGGAGCCCAGGACTCGCACCGTCCCCCGGCAGACCACCGGACCGTGCCCGTTGCCTCGTACCGGCCAGCGCCAGTGACACCCGGAGTCCGACCGTCGGCGTCGTCCCCTCGAGCTCGTCCTCCAGCAGGGCCACCATCTCCGCCCCGTAGCGCGCTCGCCAGTCCGCCGGGTACCAGCGGATCATCCGTTCGAGGTCGTCCGAGGGTCCGCTCACCACGTCACCCCGAGCGGTAGTCCGAGTCGCACGGCCCCGACGTCCGCCAGTCGCCGCATGGCGGTGACGGCATCGGCGAGTGCCGCCGAGCCGGCAGCGGTGATGCGGTAGGGCCGGCGTCGGTCGTCGGATGCCAGTGCCTCGATGAGTCCGCGCTCCTCGAGTCGGGTGATGGCTCCGTAGAGCGTGCCCGGACCGAGTCGGACGCCGGCGAATCCTTCGATGTCCTTGGCCAGTGCGTGGCCGTGCCTCGGCCCGGACACCAGGCTCATGAGAATGAGCAGAGGGGGATCGTTGGACCTGCGGAGGGACGGGTCGGCGGATCTGGACATGTGGACGGTTTACTACGTGATGCGTAGCACCGCAACGCGTAGTAACCCGGCGCACGCCGGTCGTCGGCACCGGGCCCGGGACCGATCCGCTCGGTGAGTCGGCCCGCATCCACGTCGCTCCGTCCTGGGGCGCTGGTCCCATGCCGGTGCCACCATCGTCCGCGACGGATCCAGCCACGGCCGCGCACTGCGAGCGGCGGGCCGGCGAGTACGACGAGTGGTACACCGGGCACGTCTCCGGCCACCTCCCGGCGGACGAATGGCAGGCCTTCCTGACCGAGGCCAGGCGCGTCGCCGGTCGACTCGTCGTGGTCGACTCGGACCGGCGCCACGGCGTCGACCCCGACCAGTGGCAGGAGCGGGTCCTGAACGACGGGTCCCGCCACCGCGTCTCCAAGCGGTACGTCACCGGTGACGAGTTGGCCGCCGAGCTCGGTGGCGAGGTCCTCTGGGACGGCGACTGGTTCGTCGCTGCCGGAGTCTCGTGGTGACCGGTCGTCCCCGGGGCACGGTGCTCCGCCGGGTTCCGTCCAGGGCTGCAGACCGCCGGCTCGGCGGCCGGGCGGCCGGCTACGTCGCCGCCGGGACGATGCGTCGCATGAGCACGTGCGTCCCGATGTCCGGCTCCTCGTAGGGGTCGCCCAGGGTGGTGAAGCCCGCCCGTTCGTAGAACGGCACGGCGCGGATCCTGGCGGCGCACCACAGGAGTCCTCCCCCGTCGGCGCCGACGTGGTCGATCGCGGCCTCCAGCACCCGCCCGCCCAGGCCCTGGCCGCGCCGGCCGTCGGCGGTCGCCATGGCCCGCAGCCGCCAGGCGCCCGGCCCCTCGCCACCGCTGCCGGGACGTGCATCCGCCGGCACGTCCGGGCGACCACCGGTTCCGACCCGACCGCGGGCGTGACGGGCAGGTGGCTCCCACGGTGGCGCCTCGGGACGCACCGAGCCAGTGGCCAGCACGCGTCCCGTCGCGGCGTCACGAGCGGCGAAGAAGGCCGTGTCCGGGTCGTCGTCGCCCGGGAGCACCACGTCCTCCAACCGCTGGTGCGGACGCAGCACGCGCCAGCGGAGTTCGAAGGTGTCCGATGCCGATACCCGTTCCACCAGCACGTCCACAGGCCCACGCTAGGGGCGGTCGACCGCCTCGACCACCGCGGCGTTGAGCCGTCGGTGGGCTTCGACGTTGGCCTCCCGGTCCGGCAGCCGCACGACGACCACGCGACCCCCGTCGTGGGCGGCCAGCGCGGCGTCGAGCGCTCCGGTCCAGTCGACCCCGTTGCCGGCCCCCGGGTCTCCCCCGATCTCCACGACCTCCCACCCGAGCCCGCGGGCGACGGCCGCCGGATCGGCGTCCTGGGGCGTCCCGAACAGGCGCTCGAAGCGCTCCGGCAGGAGCTGGGTCGACTGGGGCAGGAACGAGAAGATGCCCCCTCCCCCGTTGTCGGCCACCACGACGGTCAGCGGTGGGCGCTCGGCCCCGGGTCCGACCAGTGCCGACAGATCGTGCAGGAAGGCCAGGTCGCCCACCAGGGCCGTGGTCGGGCCGACGGCCAGTGCCACCCCGAGGGCCGTCGACACCACCCCGTCGATCCCGTTGGCTCCCCGGTTGCCGAGCACCCGTGGCGGCCCGGTCCGGGGTGCCCCGTAGGCCTCGACGTCGCGCACCGGCATCGACGAGGACACCACCAGTGCCGAGCCCGTCGCCACGGTCGCCACCAGTCGGGCCGCCAATGCCGGCTCCGTCAGTGCGGGTGGGGTCCCGGTCGGGCCCGGTCCGAACCACTCGTCCATGACGCCCAGGGCCCGGTGGTCGGCCGACTCCCAATCGGCGCACCACGATGCGGCGTCGTCGGAGCTGCCGGCCGACGCGCTCGTGACGGCGGAGGCCATCGCACGGCAGAACTCGGACGGGTCGGCCCGCACCACCCGCACCGCCGTCCGTTCCGGGTCGGCCCATCCGTGCGGGTCCACGACCACCGTCGGCGCGTCGGCCAGGAACGTGGTCACCACCTTGGATGCCCACCGCTCACCGAGCCTGAGCACCACGTCGGGACGGTGGCCGCCGGCGAAACCCGACGAGCGCAGGATGCCGTCGGCAGCCGACACCACCGGTGCCCCGGCGCCGCGGAGCCCTGATCGGGGATCAGCCAGCACCGGCCATCCGAGCGCTCCGGCCAGGCCGAGCACCGCGTCGGGCGCACCGCTCTCGGCACCGGCCACGATGACACCGCGGGTACCCGCCACCAGGCCCTCTACCGTGACCAGTTCGTCCACCAGCGCGTCCGTCGGCAGCTGCCGGGACGGTGCCACCCGGTGCCACGGCGAGCCATCGGGACGGCCCGCGGGAACGCCACCCCGTGCCGCGTCACCGAGCAGTGGCTCACGGAACGGGAGGTTGAGGTGCACCGGCCCCGGGCCACGAGCGTCTGCCACGGTCTCGGCGACCGAGCGCGACGCCAACGACCGCCAGGTCGGGCGAGATCGCTCGTCCGGCACACCCGGATCGGCGGTCCACCGGGTCGCCCGGCCATAGAGGTCGAACTGATCGATGGCCTGCGGTGCGCCCACGTCGCGGAGCTCGGGTGGCCGGTCGGCCGTGCACACCATCATCGGAATCCGTGCGAGGTCGGCCTCCACCACGGCCGCGTGCAACTCGGCCGCCGCCGTGCCGCTCGTCACCACCACCACGGCCGGCCGGCCGGTGGCCATCCCGATGCCGAGGGCCGTGAAGGCGGCCGAGCGCTCGTCGAGTCGGACGTGCAGTGCGAGGCGCGGCTCGGCCGCCACCGCCAGGGCCAGCGGTGTCGACCGCGATCCGGGGCACACCACGGCGTGGCCGACTCCGGCCCGGACCCACTCGTCGACCAGGGTCGCCGCGAACGCCGCCTGCCGATCGGCATCGACGGTGTCGACCGGGAGGCTCGGTACGCTCACGGGGACCTCCTATGTCCTCTCCTGCGCTGCATGCCACGGTCGATGGTCGCCGCCACGGACCTGGCCCCCGACTGGTGACGGCCCACGGGTTCACCCAGACCGGCCGGGTGTGGGGGGGGCTGTCCACCGACCTGGCCGTCGACCACGAGCTCCTGCTGGTCGACCTTCCGGGACATGGCGGCTCGTCGGAGGTGCGGGCCGACCAGCGGGCCGGTGCCGACCTCCTCGGCGAGGTCGGCGCCCGTGCCGACTACCTGGGCTACTCGATGGGCGCACGCTACTGCCTCCACCTCGCCCTGGCCCGACCCGACCTGGTGCGCCGTCTGGTGCTGATCTCGGGAACCGCCGGCATCGAGGACCCGGACGAGCGGGCGGCCCGCCGGTCGGCCGACGAGGCCCTGGCCCGGCGCCTCGACCCCGACGACGGGAGCCCCCCGGAGGACACGGTCGCCACCTTCGTCGACCGGTGGGTCGCCAACCCGATGTTCGGACACGTAGCCGACACCGCCAACGGGATCGGCGAGCGCAAGCGGAACACGGCAGCCGGTCTCGCCTCGAGCCTGCGCCTGGCGGGCACCGGCACCCAGGAGCCCCTGTGGGACCGGCTGGGTGAACTCGACCTCCCGGTGCTGGTCGTCACCGGTGGTCGGGACGCCAAGTTCACCGACCTCGGCCGGCGCCTGGTGGCCGCCATCGGAGTCGACGCCCGCCTGGTGGTCATCGACGATGCCGACCATGCGCCACACCTGCAGCGGCCGGATCCCGTGGCGGCCGCGGTTCGGGCGTTCCTCTCGCTCTGACGCCGCGCCGTCGCCCCGGGACGTCGTCATCCGGTCAGCCCCGGGACGGACGGCGCGGACACCAGCGGCGGGAGCGTGAGCCAGAGCGCGACGGCCAACGTCGCCCCGAAGGCGAGCTGCAGGCGGCCGGTGGCCGCCAGGACGGGGAGCAGGGCGCGACCCTCGGCACGGCTGAGCGCCACCTTCGCCGGTGGACGGGCCAGTGGCACGGCGACGAAGGGCAGGAAGGCCAGGACCGGCCACACCGAATGGACGATTCCGGTCACCGCCAGGACACCCCAGACGAGCACGCCCACGAAGGGGGTGCCCACGCAGGCGACATAGCACCAGCCGCCGGCTCGCCGGCCCACCCGGACGGCCAGGGTGCGTTTGCCGCTCTCGATGTCGGTGGCGATGTCGCGCAGGTTGTTGGCCAGCAGGAGGGCGGTGGCGAGCAGGCCGACGGCCACTGCCGCCCACCACACCGCCGGGCGGTCGAGCCGCTCCGTCTCCACGTAGAACGTGCCGACGGTCGCCACCAGTCCGAAGAACACGAAGACGAAGACCTCGCCGAGCCCCGCGTAGCCGTAGGGCCGCGGTCCGCCCGTGTAGAACCAGCCGGCCAGCAGGCAGGCCGCTCCCACGAGCAGGATCCACCACGACGTCGCCACGGCCAGGGCCAGGCCCACGACGGCGGCCACGGCGAAGGCGAGGAGGGCCGCCCGCTTGACCGCCGCCGGCGACGCCAGGCCGGTGGCGGTCAGGCGCACCGGTCCGACCCGGGCGTCGTCGGTGCCGCGGATGCCGTCGGAGTAGTCGTTGGCGTAGTTGGTCCCCACCTGGATGGCCAACGCCACCACCAGTGCGCCGAGCGCCCTCCACCAGAAGCCGGCCGGACCGTGCTGCGGGAACCGGACGGTCACCCTCGACCCGTAGGCCGATGGACCGTCGGCGATCACGGAATGGGTCACGCCCTGGGCTGACGCAACCGGCGTGTCGGGCGCCGAGGCCACCGAGTGGAGCACCACCAGGGCCACGTGATGCAGGGGGTGGGCGGCCGCCGTCCCCACCACCACGGGCACGAGGGCCGCAGGCAGGGTCCGGGGCCGCGCACCGAGCCACCACTTCCTGATCGGTCCCGGAGCAGGCGGCGGGCCCGGGCGCACGGCCGGGCCGGTGTCGGTCACGGGCGGCGGGGGAAGCGGCCGAAGTCCGGCGGACGGTGCTCCTGGAAGGCATTACGACCCTCCTGGCCCTCCTCGCTCATGTAGAAGAGCATGGTGGCGTCGCCGGCGAACTGCTGCAGGCCGGCGAGGCCGTCGTCCGCCGCGTGGAGCCCGCCCTTCAGCATGCGCAGTGCGAGCGGCGACAGCGACAGCATCTGACGACACCAGGCCACCGTCTCCGCCTCGAGGTCGGCCAACGGCACGACTTCGTTGACGAGACCCCAGGACTTGGCGGTGGCCGCGTCGTACTGGCGACATAGGAACCAGACCTCCTTGGCCCGCTTCAGGCCGATGGAGCGGGCCAGCAGGCTGGCACCGTAGCCACCGTCGAAGCTCCCGACCTTGGGCCCGGTCTGGCCGAACCGAGCATTGTCGGCGGCCACCGTCAGGTCGCACACCAGATGGAGGATGTGCCCTCCACCGATGGCGTAGCCGGCGACCATGGCCACCACCGGCTTGGGCAGGCGTCGGATCTGGATCTGCAGGTCGAGGACGTTCAACCGGCCGATGCCCTGGCGGGCCACTGCGTCGTCGCCGATGTACCCGTCGTCGCCGCGGATCTTCTGGTCCCCGCCCGAACAGAAGGCATCCGGACCCTGGCCGGTCAACACGACCACGCCGACGGACGGGTCGTCGCGGGCGACGTTGAACGCATCGCTCAGCTCGAACAGTGTCTGGGGACGGAAGGCGTTGCGGACCTCGGGTCGACAGATCGTCAGCTTGGCGATGCCGTCCGCCACGTCCATGCGGATGTCGGTGTAGTCACCCCGGGACTCCCAGGCAGGGAGCGGCTGCCCTCGGAACCGGTCGACCGGGTCGACCGGCGGCCCCGAGATGACCGTCTCGACCTGGGACTCCCCTGCTCCTGCGCCGCCGTCCTGCTCGGGTGCAACCATTCGACCATTCACTCCTAGAGTCGCTACTCGTACAATCGCTAGGCTACCCGCATGGCTGAGTTGGTGGCACTGGATCTCCCGGCCGGCCCGGGCTTCGTCGATGCCCTCCGGTCGGTGTGGGACGCGGGCGATGCCGTGCTCCCCGTCGACCCCCGACTCCCCCGCCTGGCAGCCATTCGCCTGCTCGCCGCACTGCGCCCCTCCGCCGTCGTGTCCCCCTCCGGACGCTCCGCCCGAGACGGCGGACTGCCCGTCGAGCCGGGGGACGCCCTCGTCGTCGCCACGAGCGGCACGACCGGTCGACCCAAGGGCGTGGTCCACACCCACTCCTCGGTCGCGGCCTCGGCCCGTCTCACTTCGGCCGGGCTCGACGTCGACCCGGGCCGGGACCACTGGGTGTCGTGCCTCCCGCTCGCCCACATCGGAGGTCTCTCCGTGGTCACCCGGTCCCTGGTCACCGGGACACCGTGCACCGTGCTCGAGCGGTTCGACCCCACCGCCGTCGAGGAGGCGGCCCGGCGGGGGGCGACGCTCGTCTCCCTGGTAGCGACCGCCCTCGGGCGTTGCGATGCCTCGGGCTACCGCTCGGTGCTGCTCGGAGGTGCGGCCCCACCGACGGGACTGCCCTCGAACGTCGTCACCACCTACGGCATGACCGAGACGGGCTCCGGCTGCGTCTACGACGGCCGACCGCTCGAAGGTGTCGAGCTCCGCATCGGGGACGGCCACCTGGGCGCCGTCGGCGAGATCCTGGTGCGCGGCCCCATGCTCCTGCGGGCCTACCGGGACGGTAGCGACCCACGACTGGTCGGGGGCTGGTTGGCGACGGGTGACAGCGGGTGCCTGGAGGAGGACGGCACGCTGGTGGTGTTCGGCCGGATCGCCGAGGTGATCGTGACCGGGGCGGAAAAGGTGTGGCCGGCCGAGGTCGAGGCGGTGCTGATGCACCATCCCGGCATCGCTCAGGTCGCGGTCTGGAAACGGCCCGACCCCGAGTGGGGCGAACGGGTGGTGGCCTGGGTGGTGCCCGTCGACGGCGTGCCGGCTCCCGGACTCGACGAGCTGCGCGAGTTCGTCAGCGCCGACCTCGCCCGATGGGCTGCACCCCGCGAGCTCGTGGTGGTCGACTCGTTGCCACGGACCTCCGGCGGGAAGGTCCGCCGCACGGAGCTGGCCTGAGCGACGCCAGCGGTCAGGACAGCGAACCGCTGGCGATGCAGAGCGATCCCCCGTCGACGACGAGCGTCTCGCCGGTGATCCAGGACGCGGCGTCCGAGCAGAGGAAGAGGGCCGCACTGGCGATGTCCGACGGCTCGCCGAGGCGCCGGGTGGGCAGGCGCTTGGTGATCTTCTCCTCGCCGGTCTCCCACAGTGCCTTCGCCAACTGGGTCCTGACCAGTCCGGGGGCGATGGCGTTGACCCGGACGGCCGGCCCGAGCTCCCCGGCCAACTGGCTGGTGAGATGGATGACGGCCGCCTTGGTCACGTTGTACCAGCCGATGCCGCCCTCGACGGTCAGACCCCCGATCGAGGCGATGTTGAGCACCACGCCTCCCCGGTCGGCCATGCCGGCGCGCCAGGCGGCCTGGGTCCACTCGAGGTAGCCGGACTGGTTGACCCGCACCGTCTTGTCGGCCCGCCCCTGGTCGATCTCGATGATCGGTCCGTAGTACGGGTTGGTGGCGGCGTTGTTGACCAGGATGTCGACACCTCCGAACAGGTCGACCGTCGCAGCCACACACGCCTCCGCCTGCTCGGGATCGCCGGCGTTCGCCACGGTCCAGGCGACGTCGCCCGTCACCTCGCCGAGGCCGGCCCGGATCTCCCGGACCGATGCCTCGAGTCCCTCGGCACTGCGCGACGAGATCATGACCGAGGCCCCGGCGTCGGCGAACGCCCGCGCGATGGCCTGGCCGATCCCCCGCGAGCCACCCGTCACCAACGCGGTCTTGCCGTCCAGTCGGAGTTCCATGGGCGGACATCGTACCGATGCGGACGGCCCGGCCCCGGCGCCGGACGGCCCCGGGTCCGCGCCGGGCGCACCGCGCCTCCTCGCTACCCTGACGGCATGGACGCAGAGGCACACCGCACGGAGGCCGTCGAGGCGTTCAACCTGGCGTGGGCACTGATCGAGACCGAGCACCGCACGGCCGATCAGGATGCCGACCTCCTGACCGCGGCCTTCACCTCGCGCCACCACTGGCAGGTGGTCGGAGGGTCCCAGCAGTGGATCGTGGCCGACTGGATGGTGTCGCGGGCGGCGGGTGCCGTCGGCATGGGACAGCTCGCGCTGCTCTTCGCGGAGCGCGCCTACGGTGCGGCTCGCCAGGAGGGCACACCGGACTGGCTCGAGGCGTCGTCCGCCGAAGGGGTGGCCCGTGCCTTCGCCGCAGCCGGCGACCTCGGTCAGCGTGACGCCTGGTGCGCGGTCGCCGTCGGCCTGGTGACCGCCATCGGCAACAAGGAGGACCGGGCCGTGGTGGCCGGCCAACTCGCCGACACGTCCAGCTATCGGCCTCCTCTCGACTGAGCAGCCTCCGGAGGGATGGCGTCCGCCCCCGACCGGAGCGACCCGCGGATTCAGGACCCGGCGATCCCCACCGCCCGTGCCCCGAGTATTCCGGCCGCCGAACCCGCATAGCGGGCGTCGCCGAAGGCGAAGACTCCTCCGTCGGCGGCGGTCAGCCAGTACCCACCCCCGTCGGCGGTCGCGTCCATGCCCACCACAGGTGCGTTGAGGTGCGTGGCTCCCAGGGATCCGTAGAACGTGGCGTCGCCGAAGGCGAAGACCCCCCCGTCGGCCGCGACGAGCCAGTAGCCCATCCCGGACGGCGTCCCCACCATGCCGACGATCGGCGAGTTGAGACGGGTGGTGCCGAGCGAGCCCCAGAACCAGGCGCTACCGAGTGCGAACACACCGCCGTCGGACGCCACCATCCAGTAGCCGATTCCGTCGGGTCGCGCCGCCATGCCCACGATCGGTGCGTTGAGCGGTTGTGCGCCCATCGAGCCCTCGAAGTTGGCGTCGCCGTACGTGAAGATCCCACCGTCGGACGCCACCAGCCAGTAGCCGCGCCCTTCCGGCATCGTGGCCATGCCGACGACGGGTTCGTTGAGGGGTGCACCGCCGTGGGAACCGAAGAAGGTCGCATCGCCGAACGCGAAGACGCCCCCGTCCGAGGCCGCCAGCCAGTAGCCCCTGCGATCCGGCGTGGCGGTGATGCCGACGACGGGCGCCGACGGTGGGGTCCCCGCGAGCGTGCCCAGCAACGGGGCGGCGCCCGAAGCGAGGACGTCCCCGTTCGTGCCGACCTGCCAGTAGCCGCTGGCCGCTGGCATCCCCGACCAGCCCCACGTGATGTTGGTCGGGGTCCCGTTCATACCTCCGAACAGGACGAGTTTGCCCAGGCGGGGGTCGTACGACATCGTCGCACCCAGTACCGCCTGTGCGCTGGCTCTGGGCGAGAGCTGGATCCACGTGGTCCCGGACCACACCCACGTGTCGTCGAGGGCGCCCGAACTGCCGTCGGTCCCGCCCCCGAAGAGGAGCAACTGGTCGGTCCTGTCGTCGTAACCCTGCGATGCGAAGAGTCGGGCCGGAGGTGAGGCCGTCGGGGTCTGCCGGGTCCACGTCGTCCCGTCCCAGGTCCACGTCGTGTTGAGCACCGTGGTGCCGGTCAACCCACCGAACAGGACGATCTGTCGCGTGGTCGGGTCGTAGGTCATCGACTGGCCCCCGAGCGCGGGCGGGCTGCTTGCGGGCGACAGTTCGTGCCAGGTCGAGCCGTCCCAGGCCCATGTCGTGTTCACGAACGAGTCGGACTGATAGGTGGTGTCGCCACCGAAGAGGAGCAGTTGGTCGGTGGCGGAGTCGTAGGCCATGGACGCCGCATACAGCGGGGGCGGACTCGTTGCCGGCGTCACCTGGTGCCAGTTGCTCCCGTCCCAGTTCCACGTGTCCCCGAGGACCGCGGAGGTGCCGAATCCACCGAACATCACCACCTGGTTGGTGCCGGGGTCGTAGGCCATGGACGCCGACAGGCGTGCCGCCGGGATCGTGGCCGGGAACAAGGTGTCCCAGGTCGTCCCTGTCCAATTCCAGGTCTCGGCGAGTGGGGTCGAGCCTCCCGAGCCACCGCCACCGAACATCAGCAGCTGGCCGGTGGCCGCGTCATAGGCGGACGACGAGTACGCCCGGGGGCTGGGACCCATGCTCCCGGTGATGTCCGTCCAGGTGCCGGAGCCCGTGCTTGACGAACTGGCAGCACCGGCGACTCCTGCGATCGGGACGACCAGCAGCGTGGCCATGCAGGTGAGGGCGGCCGCGGCCGCCAGCGCCAGCTTGCGGGACAGGCGCGGGCTCCTTGCAGCCCACTCGGTGGTCCGACTCGCTCCACGGTTCCGCTGCATGCGATCTCACCTTCCTCTCGGTGCACGGGGACGATTCGCCTCCGGACACCACGTGCCATGCCACCGCGTGGAGTGTGCACCCGGAGCGACGCGGACGTCCGACCCCATCGGCAACCGGTGGTTCCGGCAACAGCCAGGCGGGCGGGCCACCTGTGCGGGGTGCGTGCTCCGCCACGACGATCGGTCGAACCGTCGGCCCGGTACGGTGACTCGGTGGCCACGCAGAACCGGTTAGCCGCCGAGACGTCCCCCTACCTCCGCCAGCACGCCGACAATCCGGCGTATCGCAAAGGTGGTGCACTTCTCGGACCATGTACCGGTGCACAACCGGCGACCGGGGGCACAAGTACAGCATCGCCCGATCAGATGTCCTGTCGAGATTCAGCCGTCAACGGCGACTAGGCGCCAGACGCCTGGAACGCCTTTCAGTTCGTATTCGCCCCTCTCGGTGAACTCGATGGGTGAACCCACCACGAGGTCCTCGACGGTCGAGGACACCAGCACCTCGCCCTCACCAGCTTCGCCTGACACTCGGGATCCGATATGCACGGCCATGCCGGCCACGTCGTCCCCACGGACCTCGACCTCTCCCGTGTGCAGGCCGGCTCGCACTCCAAGATCCAGTGGACCGAGCGCATCCCGGATGGCCAGTGCACATTCGATGGCCCGCCCCGGACTGTCGAAGGTGGCTGCGAAGCCATCGCCCACGGTCTTCACCTCGCGGCCTCGGAACCGCTCGAGTTGACCGCGCACGGTCTGATCATGTCGATCGAGGAGGTCGACCCATCGGTCGTCCCCGAGTTGGCCAGCCAACTCGGTGGAACCCACGATGTCCGTGAACAGGACCGTGGCGAGCACTCGTTCAGCGCCGGTGCCCCCTCGCGTGCCCGTCACGAACTCCTCCAGTTCATCGAGTAGTGGACCGGTGTCACCGACCCAGTAGAGGTAGTCGACCCCCGGAAGTTCGACGAGCCGCGGATCCTTGATCAGACCTGCCAGTGCCCGACTGCGCTCCAGGCCATGCAACGCCGCTCCGATCCGCTGGACGACGAGCGTAGGCACCTGGACCGCAGGGAGAACGTGCCGGACATCGGTCTCCCAAATTCCTCGCTGAATCGCACGAGCCATTGCCGGAGTCGCACCGAGGTTTCCCGCTCGGTCCCACCAATTTCGAAAATCGGAATCATTTGCGACCGACGGCGCGTATGCGGCGAGCAAGTCAAAACCGAGCTCCACGGCATCAGGGTCCGACGCCAGATCGACTACCGAATCCATGAGGTCTCCAGCGACCCCGAAGGGATAATCCGGTGCCCAGGCAGCGCGTGCCGAGGTGCAGAACAGGACCAGTCCACTGACCCGATCGGGCTCCGACGCGGCGAGGACGATCCCGTCAGGTCCCGCGGTGAACGCAGCGATTACCGTGGCCTTGGTCGAACCGACGGCGTCCAGAACGGCGATCGCGTCCCTGGCCCATTCCTCGTTCGACGGGGGCGACCCAGGGGACCCACGGTCCGATTGCCCGATTCCCCTTTGGTGGAGCGGATGAGCCGCCCCATCGACGCCAGTCGACGGTGGAACCGCGCCATCCGAGGCTCTTCGTCGACGCAGTCGATCGGCGTGGTGCCGCCGGTGAGCATCAGAATGTCGGTCGGCCCATCCCCGAGCACCTGGAAAGCACTCTCTATGCCATCGACCTGGGTGTACCTGGTACGAGGACTGGCCGCCACGGCGAGAGAGTAGCGGCTGACCTGCCACCGACACCGACCTGTTCGATGGAATCTGTGCGACTGTCGGGTCGGAGATGGCAGTAGGTATCCGCCGGCGACCCGGCAGCGAGGGCCAGGCTTCCGCGCGGTGGGACGGCTGGCGCGCAAGAGGGGCCCGAAGGCCCCTCCGCACGACTACCTCGTCATGACTGCCTTCAGATTACCAGCGAATGTCACACCTCGGCCGTAGGTTCCCAGGTGCGCCCTGGGTCTGGATGACTGCCTCGTCATGACTACACGAGAGCACCGGGTTCGACTCCCGGCCAGGGTGCCTCACCCGGGTGCTGGGCCGCTGGTGGTTGGTCTCCACCGCTCAAGCGGTCCAGCTCACCGGGTGCCTCGACTGGGAATTCCCCACACGCCTCGAAGCGCCGGTCGGGGATGCCCCTCCACGATCTTCTGTCAGCGCGGACGCCCGATCCAAGGGCGTCCTATCCGGTAGGTCGGCCGCGACACCTAGATTCGGACAAGGACCGGCGCCGACGGTCCCTCCCGACGACGAAGGACGAACTCCTTGCCCCCCATCCGAGACACGCCCCCCGGCGAGCTCTCCCCCTACCTGGAGCAACACCGGGACAATCCGGTCGACTGGTTCCCCTGGGGTGAGGCGGCCTTCACCCGGGCCGCCGAACTCGACCGGCCCATCTTCCTGTCCGTCGGCTACTCCGCCTGCCACTGGTGTCACGTCATGGCCCACGAGTCCTTCGAGGACCCGGCTGTGGCCGAACGGCTGAACGCCGGCTTCGTCTGCGTCAAGGTCGACCGCGAGGAACGGCCCGACGTCGACGCCGTCTACATGGAAGCCGTCCAGGCGATCACCGGAAGTGGCGGCTGGCCGATGAGCGTGTTCCTCACCCCGGACCGGCGACCGTTCTACGGGGGCACCTACTTCCCACCCGACGACCATCAGGGCCGGCCGTCGTTCACCACGGTGCTCACGGCGCTGACGGACATCTGGCAGAACCGTCGGGCCGAGGTCGAGGAGCAGGCCGACGAGCTGGCCACGGCCATCAGTGACCGCTCGAGGATCACCCGCCGGCCCGACGCCGTCTCGCCGCTCGACGCCCTCGAGGACGGGGGTCCGCCCGACCTGCTGACCCCCGCCGCCGCCGAGCTGGCCACACGGTTCGACCCCCGGTGGGGCGGCTTCGGACCGGCTCCGAAGTTCCCCCAGCCCACGCTGGTGGACGTCGCCCTCCGTCAGTCCGTGCGCGTCGGGCCGGGCGACGCGTCCGACCAGCTGCGCACCCTCGCCACCCGGACGCTCGACGCCATGGCGGCCGGCGGCATCCACGACCACCTGGGCGGCGGCTTCGCCCGCTACGCCACCGACACCGAATGGCTGGTCCCCCACTTCGAGAAGATGCTCTACGACCAGGCCGGCCTGCTGCGGGCCTACCTCCACGGCTGGCAGGTCACCGGCGACCCGGCCTACCTCGGTGTGGCCGACGGGATCGTCTCCTACGTGACGCGCGATCTGACCGCTCCCGAGGGTGGGGTCTACTCGGCCGAGGACGCCGACTCCGAGGGGGTCGAGGGCAGGTTCTACGTCTGGACGCCGGACGAGGTGGACGCGGCGGTGGGTGACCCCGAGGTGGCCCGGGCCGTGCGGGACTGGTTCGCCGTCGCGCCCGGGGGCAACTTCGAGGGCGCCACCATCCTCCGGCGCCCGGTGGGTGCGGCGCTCACCGGACCGGACGCGGTGGAACAGGGGCGACGCCGGCTGTTGGCCCATCGGGCCGAGCGGGTCCGCCCCGGCCTCGACGACAAGGTCCTCACCGAATGGAACGCCATGTACGCGGCGGCGCTGGCTGAGGCGGCCGCCGCGGCCGGGCGCACCGACTGGGCGACCGCGGCGGTCGGCGTCGCCGGTTTCCTGTGGGACCGGCTGCGCGACGCGGACGGCCGGTGGCTGCGGAGCTGGCAGCGCGAGGGTGGGGCCCGGCACCTCGGCTACGCAGCAGACCATGCGTGGCTCGTCGACTGCTTCACCCGACTGGGCGAGCTGACCGGTCGGGCGGTCTGGACGGAGCGGGCCATCGTCACCGCCGATGACCTGATCGCGCGGTTCGCCGATCCGGAGGATGGCGGCTTCTTCACCACGGCGTCGGACGCCGAGCAGCTCATCGTCCGCACCAAGGACCTCTTCGACGGGGCGACGCCGTCGGCCAACGCCGTGGCGGCCTCGGCCCTCGCCCGGCTCGGCGCCCTCACCGGCAACGCCTCCTACACGGCCCACGCCCGGGGCGTGGTCGACCTGATCGGCGACCTGCTGGCCCGCCATCCGACCGCGTTCGCCCACACGGTCCTGACGGCCGACCTGCTGGCCCGGGGCGCCACCGAGGTCGTCATCACCGGCGACCGCCCCGACCTGCTGGCCGAGGTGAGGCGTCACTGGCTGCCCGATGCCGTGGTGGCCTGGGGCGAGCCCACCGACACGCCGCTGTGGGCGGACCGGGCCCCGGGCCACGCCTACGTCTGTCGGAACTACAGCTGTCAGGTGCCCGCCGACGACCCGGGGGTCCTCGGCGGCCAGCTGGCGGGCTCGGGCGGCGGCGCCTGACGTGGCGCCTGCTAGACAGACCAGGTGATGGCCGCCCACTCCTCCCGCACGCCCAGGAACGGGACCGCCCGCGAGGTGGCGCGCGCCGTCAAACACCGCGACCAGATCGCCGTCTCGGGCGGTACCGCACTGACCGTCCTGGTGCTGGCCTGCCACGAGGAGGACACCACGGGCGTGGACCTGGCATCGGGCGCACTCGTGCGCGTCCGGGTCGACTGGCCCGAGGAGCACGGGCCGGACCTCGCACCGTTCGACGTCGTCGAGACCCACCTGGCCGACGAGCCCGAGCGGGACGACCTCGCCCAGCCGGAGGCCGTGACGGCCGTCGGCCTGCCCCGCCACCTCGGGACACTGCACGGACGGCAGGTCCGCCACCTTCTCCACCAGCTGGCGGCTCCGGTCGAGGACCACGTACTCGGGTTCCCGGGGGCATCGGCCCCCTACTGGGAGTTCAAGGGGTTCCGACCCTCGCTCGCCCTCGTCGAACCCACCAAGGGCCCGGTCCTGTTCCGGCGCATCGGCGACCGGACGGCCTGGGTCCGGTTCGGTTGGGGCCGCAGCGACAACTGGCTCCCGGTCGAGGACCCGCAACTCGAACGGGCACTGGACGTGGCCCGTCGGGACCGCCTGCAGGGCAAGGACCTGGCGTCGGCGCTCGGGTTCAAGCCCCACTACCTCGTGGCCGCCGTCTCCACCCCGCGCGACGGCCACTGCTACAAGACGGTCCGGGCGCTCCTGCCACGCAGCTGACGGGGCCCGTCTCGGTCGCGCCCGTCGTCGCCGTCGCGGACCGGGGGCGGTTCCCGCTCGCCTACAGTCGGGACTGATGGCCACCCCCTCTCCTGCACGCGCAGACGCCCGTCCGGCCGCGGCGGTGCCCGTGCTGCCCGACTACGCAGGCGGGTGCATCGCCAACCTCGTGCCGAGGATCGTGACCGGGACGGCGACCGCACCGGACGGTGCCGACTGGATCCCCGAGGTGGCCGAGCACGCCCGCCAGATCGTCCTGCTCGTGGTCGACGGGCTCGGCTGGGAGCAGTTGCGGGCCCGGGCCTCCCTGACTCCCACCCTGTCGGCGGGATCGGGCATCGACCGGGCCATCACCTCGATCGCGCCGACCACCACGGCAGCGGCCCTCACCTCCATCACCACGGGCCGTCCCCCGGCGGAGCACGGGATCCTCGGCTACCGCCTGGCCGACGACGGACGGATCCTCAACATGCTCCGGTGGACACTCGGCAGCGGACTCGACGCCGACGCCCGCAGGAGCGTGCCGGTGCGGAGCTTCCAGCCGATCGCCCCCTTTCCCGGAAGCACCGGTCCGGTGCCCGTGGTCTCCAAGTTCGACTTCGGCGGCACCGGCTTCACCGCCGCCCACCTGGGTGACTCGCCACTCCACGACTACCGGGTCCCGTCGTCGCTGGCCGTCGAGGTGGCGGCCCGGCTCCGGGACGGTGATCCGTTCGTCTACGCGTACTACGACGGGATCGACAAGGTGGCCCACGCCCACGGATTCGGCGCCCACTACGACGCCGAGCTCGTGGCCGTGGACAACGTGATCGCCGACGTTGTCGCCGTGCTGCCGCCGGACGCGGTGCTCCTCGTGACCGCCGACCACGGTCAGATCGCGGTGGGGTCCCGCGTCGAGCTCCTCGGCAGCGAGGCGATGGGCATGATCCACTTCCTCTCCGGTGAGGGCCGGTTCCGCTGGCTCCACGCCCGCCCGGGGGCGGCCGACGACCTCGCCGCACTGTGCGACGAGCGCTACGGAGCCACCACCTGGGTGCGCAGCCGGGACCAGCTCGTCGACGACGGCTGGTTCGGCGGACCGCTGGGCGACGGATTCGCCGACCGGCTGGGGGACGTCGCACTGATCCCCTTCGAGCCCATCGCCTTCGTGGACCCGGCCGACACCGGCGAAAATCGCCTGGCCTGCCGCCACGGATCACTGACCGCCGACGAGATGCTGGTGCCCCTCGTGGCACTGCGAGGAGGATGACCGTGGCCGACGACAGCGTGCCCACCACCGGACCGACCGAGGCGGCCCTCCGCCCCGAGGTCGTCGAGGCCCCGATGCTGACCCCGGTCGATGCGGACGGCACCGCCGAGGGCGACGCCGAGCCCGCCACGGAGTCCATCGAGCAGCCCGCCAAGCTCCTGCGGATCGGGTCCATGGTGAAGCAACTCCTGGAGGAGGTCCGCCTGGCACCGCTCGACGAGGCCAGCCGGGAGCGCCTGCGCGAGATCTACGAGCAGTCGATCCGTGAACTGGCCGACGGCCTCTCCCCCGACCTGGCTGCCGAGCTCGACCGGGTCTCCATCCCCTTCGACTCCCCCACCCCCTCCGACGCGGAGCTCCGCATCGCCCACGCGCAGCTGGTCGGTTGGCTGGAAGGACTGTTCCACGGCATCCAGGCCACACTGGTCGCCCAGCAGGTCGCGGCTCGGGCCCAGCTCGACGAGATGCGCCAGCGATCGATCACCGGCGGTGACGGCAACGTCGCCCGTCCCGGCACCTACCTGTAGTCGGGCGGCCCCACCGGGAGGCGCGTCCTCCGACCGTTCCCGTCAGCGCGCACGGTCGGGCAGGCTCGTCGTCATCCGCTCGCGGTAGTCCCAACTCGTGATCGACAAGGGTCGCAACCGGAAGGCGACCTCGTCGTCCGCCCGTTCCCGCAGCCGCGCCCCGAGGGGGACGTCGACGGAGCCCAGGTAACGCTCCAGCAGCCGGTCGAGGGTGTCGGCCCCAGCCGACCGGTCGAGGTCCACGGTCGCCCGCCCACGAACGCCCCGATAGGGCGGCGCGTCAGCCGCGACCTCGAATCCACACGCCGGGCGGCGCTCCAGGCATCTGATCAGGGTCGAGGTGGGCCGGGACGCTCCCACGAGCTCGAGACCGTCCGGGAGGAACCACAGCGACACCACCAGTGGGCCGCCGGGGCCGGCGTCGACACCGAGTCGCACCGGGATCACCGAGTCGGCCAGGAAGGCGGCCACCTCGCCGGGTGACCAGGGTCCACGGAACAGGGGCGGGGGCGCTGAGGTCATGTCACGAGCGTACGGCGTGCCGGGCATCGACTCCGCCGGGCAGACCTGGTCGATCGGGTCCGGGTCCTGCCATCTAGGCCGTCGGGGCGACCGTCCTGGCCAGGATGCCGAGCGTCGCCCGGAGCGCGCCTTCGGACAGGATCGGGAAGATGTCGGCCTCGAGGTAGACCGGGTCCGCGTCCGACCAGTCGTAGTACGAGGTGACCAGCGTCCCGGACTCCACAGCCTCGAGCGTGTAGCCGTAGACATGGCGGAGTGGCGGGTCGATGGCCCCGAGGACGGTCCAGGCGATCTCGCGGTCCGGCTCGAACGCGGTGATCGACACCGTCACGTCGTACTTCCCCATCGGAAAGTCGTTCAGCGCCTCGCGGTCCATGTGGACCACGAACGTGTCGCCCACCGCCCTGACCGGGTCGCCGGAGGCCGACTGCAGCATGCCCGAGCTGTCGATGGCCACGTGTCCCTTCGGATCGCACAGGACGGCGAACACCGCCTCGGGCGGGGCCTCGATCGTGCGGGGGACCTCGATGCGTTGGGTGGACATGGTCCGATCCTGGCACGTCGGACGTGGGTGCCGCTCGACGTAACGTCTGGCCGATGCGTCCCTTCCGACGAACGCCGCCCCGGTGGTGGGTGCTCGGACCGTCGGCCGTGGTCGTGGTGGTGTCCCTCGCGATCCTCACCACGAGGTGGGGGGCGATCGCCGCATCCCAGCCGGCGTACCTCGTGACCCTGCTCGTCGTCGGGCTGGCGTCGGCCGTCGGCGTCGGCGTCGGCGCGTGGTGGCCAGGGTGGTCGGGGTGCCGGCGACACTCGTGCTCGTGGCCGCACTGACCTGGTTGCGCCCGCTGCCCGCCACCGCCGTCGCCGTGGACGCCATGTCCGGGAGCCCGGCCGTGCACATCGTCGACACGCCGTCGCTCATCGAACTGGACCCGACGGCGCACCGGACCCCTACGGGTCTGGTCTTCTTCCCGGGCGCACTGGTCGACCCCCGGGCCTACGTGCCACTCCTCTCGACGATCGCCTCCCACGGGTTTCCGATGGTGGTGGTCAAGCCGCCCTACGGGATCGCCTTCCTGGCCGCCGGCGCTCCGACCGCCGTCATCGCCGACCACCCGTGGGTCACCCGCTGGGTGGTCGGCAGCCACTCGTTGGGCGGTGTCGTGGCGTCCTCGTACGCGGGTGCCGGTCATGCCCGGGTCGACGGGCTGCTCCTGTGGGCGTCGTACCCGAACGGCAGCATCGCCTCGGCCACGTCCCTGCTCGTCACGTCCGTAGCGGCGGGCAACGACGGCCTCGCCACCCCGGCCCAGATCGACGCGTCGACGCACGATCTGCCGCCCTCGACCAGGTTCGTGCCGGTGGAGGGGGCCGTCCACGCCGACTTCGGGGACTATGGGACCTAGCGGGGGGACGGCATCCCCACCATCGGTCGCGCAAGGGCCCAGCAGCAGATCGACGCCGCGTCACTCGATCTCCTGCGCCGGGTGGACGCCCGCAGCACCCCGTGACGGGGTGCCCGCCGGTACCCGGGCCGGTCCACGTCGGTGCCCACGGGCCGGGTCGACGGTGGGCCGCAGGTGCCGGTCGCGTGGCGTCCCTGGTCAGCGGCGCACCCGACCTCCCCCCGTCCGGCCGCGCTATCGTCGGAATCACACCGCTGTAACTCGTCCACAGCCTGTGGACAGCCTTCCGGGGCGCATTCCACGGGCCGGACGACCGACATCGAAGGACACGCAGGATCTTGGCAGCACGGTCGTTCACCCACCTCCACACCCACACCGAGTTCTCGATGCTCGACGGGGCGGCGCGGGTGTCCGACCTCGTGGAGGCCGCCGTCGCCGACGGCATGCCGGCGCTCGGTATCACCGACCACGGCAACATGTACGGGGTCCTCGACTTCTACGCCGCCTGCCGCAAGGCCGGCATCAACCCCGTCATCGGCACCGAGGCGTACATGGCCGCCGAATCGCGCCACGAGCGGCCGGTCCGTCGGGGCAAGGTCGACGACACCGGGGGCGACACCGGCGGAGGCGAGAAGCTCTACTACCACCTCACCCTCCTGGCCGAGTCGAACGAGGGGTACCGCAACCTCCTGAAGCTGTCCTCGGCGGCCTACCTCGAGGGCTACTACTACAAGCCCCGGCTCGACTGGGAGCTGTTGGAACGACACGCCAAGGGCCTCATCGCCACGACCGGCTGCCTCGGCGGCGTCGTCCTCCAGGCGCTGCTGGCCGACGACCGGGTCAAGGCCGAGATGCTGGCCGGACGACTGCAGGACATCTTCGGCAAGGGCAACCTGTTCGTCGAGATCCAGGACCACGGCCTACCCGAGCAGCACAAGACGAACCCGGCACTCGTCGAGATCGCCCACCGGATCGGCGCACCGCTGCTCGCCACCAACGACAGCCACTACACCCACCGGGAGGACCACGTCGCCCACGACGCCCTCCTGTGCGTGCAGACCGGCGCCCTCATCGACGACCCCAAGCGGTTCAAGTTCGAGGGCGAGGAGCACTACCTCAAGTCCGCCGCGGAAATGCGGCACCTCTTCGCCGAGCTGCCCGAGGCGTGCGACAACACGCTGCTCATCGCCGAGCGGGCCAATGTCGAGATCGACTTCGGCAAGCCGAGCCTCCCCCAGTTCCCGGTGCCCGACGAGTTCGTCGGCGACAACTACGAGGTCCGTGCCGCCGCCTACCTCCGCCACCTGAGCATCGAAGGTGCGAAGGACCGGTACGGCATGCCGATCCCGGCCGCGGTCATGGAGCGCCTCGACTACGAGCTCGAGGTCATCGGCAACATGGGGTTCTCGGCGTACTTCCTCGTGGTCTGGGACCTGATCCGGTTCGCACGGTCCCAACGCATCCGGGTCGGCCCGGGCCGTGGCTCGGCGGCCGGCTGCTGCGTCGCCTACTGCCTGCAGATCGTCGACCTCGACCCGATCAAGTACGACCTGCTGTTCGAGCGCTTCCTCAACCCCGGCCGCATCCAGATGCCCGACATCGACATGGACTTCGACGAGCGCTACCGCGGTGACATGATCAAGTACGCCGCTGAGCGCTACGGCTCGGACCACGTCGCCCAGATCGTCACCTTCTCCACCATCAAGGCCCGTGCCGCGGTGCGTGACGCGTCACGGGTGCTCGGCTACCCGTACATCGTGGGCGACAAGATCGCCAAGGCGATGCCGCCGCTCATGATGGGGCGGGACACGCCGTTGGCCGCGTGCCTGGCCAAGACGGAGGGCTTCGAGGACGGGTTCGCCGCGGCCGGCGAGCTCCGCACGATGTACGAGACCGACCCCGACGCCAAGAAGGTGATCGACGTCGCCAAGGGGCTCGAGGGGCTGCGACGGGGTGACGGCATCCACGCCGCCGCCGTGGTCATCACCGACCTGCCGCTCACCGAGTACGTGCCGATCCAGCGCAAGCCGGACAACAACAACCCGGGCGACGCCCCGGTCGTCACGCAGTACGAGATGCACGGCGTCGAGGACCTCGGCCTGCTGAAGATGGACTTCCTCGGCCTGCGCAACCTCTCGGTGATCGAGCGGGCCCTCGACCTGATCGAGATCTCCACCGGGAAGCGCCCCGACATCGACAACATCCCGCTCGACGACCAGCCGACGTTCGAGATGCTCCGCAAGGGTGACTCGATGGGCGTGTTCCAGCTCGAGGGCGGCCCGATGCGTGCACTCATGCGCTCGCTCGCCCCCACCACCTTCGACGACGTCGCCGCCCTGGTGGCCCTGTACCGACCGGGTCCGATGGCGGCCAACATGCACAAGGACTACGCCGACCGGAAGAACGGGCGGCAACCGGTCACCTACGAGCACCCGGACCTCGAGGAGATCCTGGCCGACACCTACGGCCTCATGATCTACCAGGAGTCGGTCATGCGGGTCGCCCAGAAGTTCGCCGGGTACACCCTGGCCGAGGCCGATAACCTGCGGAAGGCCTGCGGCAAGAAGATCCGCGCGCTCATCCAGGCCGAGCGCGAGAAGTTCGTCGCCGGTTGTGTGACCGAGGGCTACGGCGAGGAACTCGGCACCGCGCTCTTCGACATCATCGAACCGTTCGCCGACTACGCATTCAACAAGTCGCACTCCTACGGCTACGGCTTCATCGCCTACCAGACGGCGTGGCTGAAGGCCCACTACCCGGTCGAGTACCTGGCCAGCCTGCTGACCAGCGTGAAGGACAACAAAGACAAGACGGCCATCTACCTCGGCGAGTGCCGGTCACTCGGCATCGAGGTGCTCGTTCCCGACGTCAACCGCTCGCTGGCCGAGTTCACCCCGGACTTCACCGCGGGTGAGGGCGACATCGGGACGTCGGGCGACAGCCCCGGGGCGATCACGTTCGGCCTCGCCGCCGTCCGCAACGTCGGTGAGGCCCTCGTGGCGCTCGTCGTGGCCGAGCGGGCGAACGGCCCCTTCGGCGACTTCTACGACTTCTGCCAGCGGGTCGACCCCCAGGTCCTGAACAAGCGGACACTCGAGTCCCTGATCAAGGCCGGCGCCTTCGACTCCATGGGCCACGCCCGCCAGGGCCTCTTCCTGACCTTCGAGGACATCGTGGACCGGACGCTCGAGCGGCGACGGGAGCACGACGCCGGGGTGATGTCCCTGTTCGCCACGCTGGAGGAGCCCGACGAGGGCAAGACGACCGGGTTTGCCGACACCCGGGTGCCCATCACCGACACGGAGTTCGACAAGGCGCTCCGCCTGGCCTTCGAGAAGGAGATGCTCGGTCTCTACATCAGCGACCATCCGCTGATGGGTCTCGAGGGGTCCCTGTCCCGTCTGACCGACTGCACCCTGGCCGAACTGCGCGACTACGACGCCGACGCCGTGGCCGGCTCCGGCTACGAGGGAAACGGTGGAGGGATCAAGGTCGTGGGTGGGGTGATCACCGAGCTCCAGCGGCGCTACACCAAGAAAGGTGACCTGATGGCCACCTTCGTGCTCGAGGACCTCAACGCCTCGATCGAGGCGTTCGTCTTCCCGAAGACCATGGCCGACTACGGCGCCCTGCTCGACGATGACGCCATCGTCGTGGTCAAGGCACGGCTGGACCTGCGCGACGAGCGACTCAAACTCGTGTGCATGGAGGTCTCCCGGCCCGAGCTCGTCGCCGACGGCCTCCGTGACCTGCGGATCTCCCTGCCGCTCGGCACGCTCACCGACCGCACGGTGGACGACCTCAAGCGACTGCTGTCCGAGCACCCGGGCCACTCGCCGGTCCTGCTCCACGTGGGCGAGAAGGTGCTGCGGCTGCCGTCGGAGTTCAACGTGGACGCCAGCCGCGGACTCACGGGTGAGCTGCGGGTCCTGCTCGGCCCACGGGCCATCCAGTCCTGAGCCCCGACAGGGCCTTCCCGGTGGACCGTGGTCTGGATCCTCGGCTCGCGGGTCGACTTGTCCCTGGTCAGGGGCTCGGAGCCCGCCCGCAAGCGCCCGGATACGACAGGGGCCGGAAAATCCCGTAAAATCGATGAACGGCGCCTGGCGTGGGCGATCCGGAATGACGCCCCTCCCCTGCGGCGGCTCGTTCCGGGGACCACGGCCAACTGGGCGCGGGGGATGGAGACGCAGGGAGATCGAGGAGTACGGAACGACACATGTCCATCCAGGTGGAAACCAAGGATTGCACGTCGATCAGTGACGCCGAGCTGGCCGAAATGGCCGACCTGTGCGCCGAGCGGGAGCCTCGATTCGACATCGGGTTCCTGTCCAAGCAGCGGGAGGAGTGGGTGCTGGTCACCCGGGCCCGCGAGGGCACCAAGCTCCGGGGGTACTCCTTCTCCACCCTCGAGCGCATCGGCGGGACGCCGTCGCTGCTCATCGGGCTGGCCACCGTGGACCGGACCTCGCGAGCGGACACCGTGCTGCGGGCCATGATGGGTGACAAGTACCGTCGGGCCCTGCTGGCGTTCCCCGACGAGGACGTCCTGGTCGGCACGCGGTTGCTGGGCCCCGACGGCTTCCGGGCGTTCGCCGGACTGACCGACGTGGTCCCCGCTCCGGCGCAGAAGGCCACCGGCGAGGAGCGGGCCTGGGGCCGCCGCCTGGCGAAGCGCTTCGGCGCCGACGGTCGCATCGACGACCGCACGTTCGTCGTATCGGGCGACGGATGCGAGTCCGGCGGGTTCGACTTCGCTAGCCACAAGTCCGAGTCGGGTGTCGAATACATCACCTTCTTCGAGTCGGTGGACTCCGCCAACGGTGGACGCCTCGTGACCTTCGGGTGGGCGATGGCCGAGGACCTGGCCGCCGGCAAGCTCGGCGGCCGCTGACCACGCGCCCGACCGTCCGGTGCCCCCGTCAGGGGGTCACCGGCCCGGTGCCCGGTCCCGACCGGCCGACTCGTCCGGGCACACGCCCGCATCGGGGTGCAGTCACTAGCATGGGCCTGTGAAGGTTTCGACCCGCGGGGACTATGCCAGCCGTGCCCTGCTCTCTCTGGCGCTCCATGCCGACGGGGGCGAGGGTCCGACTGCGGTACGCGACATCGCCGACCGCACCGGCCTGCCCCAGCCCTACCTGGAACAGATCCTCCTGGCACTGAAGGGAGCCGGACTGGTCCGCTCCAAGCGGGGTGTCGGCGGTGGCTATGTCCTGGCCCGGCCGCCCGGGGAGATCACGCTGTCCCAGATCGTGTCGGCCGTCGACGGGCCCATCGTGGCGGGTGACTTCGGGCTCCCCCATGAGAACGGGGCCTGTGACCACGAGGGACAGTGCATCCTGTTGGCCGTGTGGGCCGACGTCGGTGAGCACATGCGCACCCACCTCGAGTCCTTCACCCTTGCCGACATGGTCGCCCAGGCCCAGGGTCGGGTCCCCGTGGCCCGCGACGCGGCCGGCTGACCTGCTGCCCTCCAGGTGACCGTCGAGCACCTCCTCGTCCTCCTGGTAGGGATCGTCGTCCTGTTGGGCACCGCCCGCAGCGTCCTGATCGTCCTGATCGTCCCCCGACCGGCGTCGACCCTCATCGTCTATCCCATGATCGTGGTCCGGGCCACCTATCGGCGGATGTCCCAGCTGGCCCGGACCTACGACGCCAAGGACCGGATCCTGGCCGTCGCCGAGCCGACGGCACTCATCGTCCTGTTGATCACCTGGCTGGTCATGACCATGGCGGGGTTCACGCTCGTCAACTGGGGCGTCGGCCACGATTCCTTCGCCACGGCGTTCAGCGAGGCCGGTTCCTCGGTGTTCACCCTCGGCTTCGCCGTCTCCCACACGTCGGGCCCGAGGGTCGTGGACTTCATCGCCGCGGGCACCGGCCTGGTCCTGGTGGCGCTCCAGATCGCCTACCTGCCCACCCTGTACTCGTCCTACAACCGGCGCGAAACGCTGGTCACCTTGCTCGAGAGCCGAGCCGGGTCCCCGGCCTGGGGTCCCGAGCTCCTCATCCGCCACCAGCTGGTCGGCTCGATCGACAACCTGACCGGGCTCTTCGCCGACTGGGAACGGTGGGCCGCCGATGTCACCGAGAGCCACTGCACCTACCCCTCCCTGCTCTACCTGCGGTCTCCCCGGTCCCGCAACTCCTGGATCGTGAGCCTGCTGGCCGTCATGGATGCCGCGGCCCTGGCCCTGGCCGTGGACCCGGTCGGCGCACCCACCGAAGCCCGCATGTGCCTCCGCATGGGCTTCACCTGCCTGCGTGACATCGCCCAGGTCACCCGCATCCCCTTCGACGCCGACCCGAGCCCCGACGGCCCGGTGGAGTTGCTCGAGTCGTCGTTCGACGCGGCCCTCCGACAGCTCGAGTCCACCGGCTACCCGATGTCGCGACCGGTGGACGAGGCCTGGGCCCACTTCCGGGGCTGGCGGGTCAACTACGAGTCGCTGGCCTACGCCCTGACCTACCGCCTCGACGCCCCACCGGCGCCCTGGTCGGGACCCCGCCGCCGCTTCCGCGGGGAGTCGATGGAGCCGGCCCGTCCCGTCGACCGCCAGCCGTCAGGCGTCCCCACGGGCCTGGGCCGAATCGAGCGACACCCAACCGCGACACCCGACGGTCCCCAGCGCTGAGCACGGTCGGACCGGTGGGCCGGACCGCATCCGGGCGCGGCGGTCAGAGGTTCCAGTGTTCGATGACGGCCTGGTCGCGCTCCCACCCGAGCACGCTGAACGAGGCGGGCCCGAGTACCAGGAAGCGGGCCGACACCGGGTCGGTCCCCAACCACCGTACGGCCAGGACGCGCAGGAGGTGGGCGTGGGCCACGCACACCACGTCACCCGACCCGCTGCGGATCCTGGCGATCACCCGGTCCACCCGCGTGGCCACCTCGTGCAGCGTCTCACCGTGGGGCACGCCGTCGCCGAACAGGTCCCAGCCCGGTCGGTCCTGTCGGATGTCCGCCGTGGTGCGTCCCTCGTAGTCGCCGTAGTCCCATTCGACCAGCTCCGGTTCGATCTCGAACGCATCCAGTCCGGCCAGCTGGGCGGTGCGGGTGGCCCGGGCGAGGGGGCTGACCAGCACGTCCGCCGAGTCCCACCCGGCCAACCGGGGGGCAAGGGCGGTTGCCTGCGCCTCGCCCAGTGAGGTCAGGGGAATGTCCGTCCGGCCGGTATGGCGCCGGTCGCGGCTCCAGGCCGTCTCGCCGTGGCGTAGAAGCGCCACACGGGGGTATGCAGTCATCCGTGCAGCCGACCACTCCGAATACCTATGGCGCAAACCGGACTGCCTCCCACCCCCATCGACGGGGTGGGAATGCGTTGGACGGATCTGGCGTTGCAAATGAGGAGACCGGACCAGGAGGACTGAGGAGAGGGATGAGCACGCGTACTGCGACAGCGAAGAACCAGGCATCGGGAACCTCCACGGCGGCGACCGGTTCGGCTACTTCGACAACGGCCAGAAACACGGCCAACCGGAACCGCGGTTCGGACGCCGACAGCCTCGGCCTGTTCCTGCGTGACCTGGACCACCACCCGCTGCCCGACCACGAAGCACAGACCGAACTGGCCAAGCGCGTCGCCGCCGGCGACGACGCGGCCCGCCGCGAGATGGTGGCCGCCAACCTCCGGCTGGTCGTCCACTGGGCGCGGCGCTACCAGGATCGTGGCGTGGACCTGCCCGACCTGATCCAGGAAGGCACCTTCGGCCTCATGCGGGCCGTCGACAAGTTCGACTGGGAGCGGGGCTTCCGCTTCTCGACCTACGCCACCTGGTGGATCCGCCAGGCCCTCCAGCGGGCCGTCCAGCAGCACGGACGCACCATCCGCCTCCCGATGGAGGTGGCGGAGCGCAACCAGCAGGTCGACGCGGCCATGTGGGAGCTCACCCACCAGCTGCAGCGCCCGCCGACGGACGCCGAGCTCGACGACGCCACCAACACCAACGCGACGATGCGGGAGGACCTGACGCAGGCCGCCCGCGTGGTGGCCAGCCTCGACCAGCCGGCCGCAACCGACTCGACCGCCACACTCGGCGATCTCGTGTCGACGGACCAGACCAACTTCGAGGAGGACGTGACCTCCGAGTTGACCCTCGACCTGGTCCGTCAGGCCGTCGACCAGCTGTCGGACCTCCAGCGGGAGGTCATCCGGCACCGGTTCGGCTTCGACGGCAGCGACCCTGCGTCGCTGCAGACCACGGCCGAGCGGATGGGTATCGGCGTCCGCAAGGTGCGCCAGGCCGAGGCCGAGGCCCTGGAGATCCTGTCCATCGACGACGTGCTCGAGGCCGCCCACGAGGCTGCCTGAGCCGCACGTTCCGGGTCCGGTCGATCCCCCCATCGGCCAGGTCCCAGCAGCACGGAGCCGTCCCCATGACCACCCCCCGGGTCCTGGGGACGTTCCGCGTCCGGGGGCAGGGACCCGGATCGTACCCGGCCGACCCGACGGCGGGCGCCACGGACCGGGTGGCCACCACTAATCCCCCAGTGCCGCCAGCTGTTGCTCGAGATCGTCGGGCAGCTCCGAGGTCCAGGACACCCGCTCACCGGTCGCCGGGTGGTCGAAGGCCAGTGCATACGCGTGCAGGAACGGTCGCGTGACCGTCGCCCCCGGCAGCGACCGGCCCTGGCTGTAGGGCTCGTCCCCGACCACCGGGTGGCCGATGGCCGACAGGTGCACCCGGATCTGGTGGGTCCGGCCCGTCTCCAACGAGGCACGCACCAGGGTGGTCGGCGCCGGCGCCGCATACCGGCCCTCGACCTGGTAACGGGTCCGGGCCTCCTTGCCCTTGCGCGAGATGGCCATCCTCGTCGGCGAGCTGACCGACCGGCCGATCGGCGCGTCCACCAGGCCCGAATCGCCCTCCACCGTCCCGAGCACCAGGGCCCGGTAGGTGCGCGACACCGCACGGGCCGACAGCTGGGCGACGAGCGACTCGTAGGCCTCGGGGGTCCGGGCCACCACCATCAGGCCCGAGGTCCCACGGTCGAGCCGGTGGACGATGCCCGGGCGGTCGACGTCGGCGCCCACCTGGGCGGGCAGTGCCGACAGGTCCGGATAGCGGGCCACCAGTCCGTGAACCAGGGTTCCCGACCGGTGACCGGCACCCGGGTGGACGACCAGGCCGGCCGGCTTGTCGACCACGATCACCTCGGCGTCCTCGTAGACCACCACCAGCCCGACCGACGGGTCGCCGACCGGCCCGTCGGGCTCCTGGTCCTCGGGCAGATCCACCGCCAGGGTCTGCCCCTCCCGCAACGAGGTGCTGCGGGAGGTGATCGTCCTGCCGTCCACGACCACGCGACCGTCGGCCACCAGGGCGTCGACCGCCGAGCGGGACACGTCGGCCAGCAGTGCCACCGCCCGGTCGACCCGGACCCCGGCGAGGGATGCCGGCACCGTCACCCGGAGCTCGCTCACGCCCGTCGCCCGTCGAAGAGGAGCGAGAGGACCAGCAGGATGCAGCCGACGGTGATGCACGAGTCGGCGACGTTGAAGCTCGGGAAGAAATGAAAGTCCACGTAGTCGACCACGGCACCGTGCTGGCCACGGAAGAACCGGTCGGACAGGTTGCCGAGGGCACCGCCCAGGATGAGGCCGAGGATGGCGGCGCGCCCGAGGGTCGGCGCCCGCCACACCATGACCAGCAGGACCGCCACGAGGACGATGGCCACGACCACGAGGATCCCGGTGTCCCCCTGGAAGAGGCTGAACGCCGAGCCCGTGTTGTAGGAGAGGGAGAAGTCGAGGCGCCAGACGACGTGCACGGGGCCCTCCGTGAGCCGGTCGACCGCCCACCACTTGGTGAGCTGGTCGACGAGCACGACGGCGGCCACCACGCCCGAGGCGACGGCAAGCCGCGCCGCGCCGGTCGAGTCGGCGTCGTGGCGACCGTCCTCGGTCACCACCTCCGGCTCACCGGTCAGCGCCGTGACAGGCCACCGCTCTTGCAGGCGACGCAGAGTCGGGCGAAGGGCAGCGCCTGGAGCCGGGCCTTCGGGATCGGCTGGAAGCAGCGCTCACAGCCGCCGTAGGTCTTGCGGTCGATCTTCTTCATGGCGTCGTCGATCTCCTCGACCGCGGCCACGGCCTGTGCCGACAGCGCCAGGTTACGTTCGCGGTCGACGGTCACCGTCCCACCCTCGCCTGACTCCTCGTCGAACTGGACGTCGCCCGGCTCACGCTCGAGTGCCAACGAGTCCGCCTCGGCCCGCAGGTCCACGGCCTGGCCGGCGTAGATGCCCCGCTCCTCGAGGAGCAGCACGCGCTGCGCGTCGAGGAACTTGGTGTCCTTGGCGTACGGACCGACGGTGGGTCGCTTGGGCGGCTCGGGAGCGGCCTTCTTGACCACCTTGGCCGGCGCGGCCTTCGTAACGGCTGCGGCCTCCTTGACCGGGGCCTTGGCGGTCGGGGCCTTGGCCGGCGCGGCCTTCTTGGCCGGCGCGGCCGGAGCCTTCTTCGCCGGAGCCTTGCTGGTCGCGACGGTCGCGGTCTTCTTGGCGGGGGCCTTGGCCGGAGTGGCCTTCTTGGCGGGGGCCGCCTTCTTCGACGTGGCGACCTTCGTGGCCGGCGCCGCCTTCTTGGCGGGAGCGGCCTTGGCGCCCACCGACTTCTTCACTGCGGTCAAGTCGACCTCCTTGAGGGATCTGCCCACCGTCCGGGACCGGGGCGTAGACGCTGCGGTCGCACGGCCACCACTATCAGTGGGCGGGCGACCCTACCGTGCCCGGTGGGCCACATCAATCCGGACGACCCGGTCTGACGTCCACGGCACCCTAGTCGGTGACGGGCACCTTCCGGACCGAACGGACCGGTGGACGGACGGGTGGGAGCGGGCGACGTCGACCCCGGGAGGGGTAGACGACCGACTCCCGGAGGGGCGGCGGCCGGTGGCCGTCCGAGTTCAGAGCGGCAGCGAGCCCGACGGGCGGAGCTGGGTCACATCGCCCGAGGCCCGCTGGGCGTCGGAGATGTTGGTGACCGGCGACCCCTCGTCCTTCGCACCGCTCAGATTGCCGTCCACCCAGCTCAGCATCTCCGACAGGGCGGAACGCAGGCGCTCCCGCTCCGAGGCCAGCTGACGCGACATCGTGTCGACCTCGACGCTGAGCTGCGTGCGGTTGGACTCGAGCCGGGCGATCTCCTCGCGCAGGCGCTGCTCGGACTCGACCTGGAGCTTGCGGGCCTCGGCCTCGGCATCGGCGATCACCCGTGACGCCTGGGCCTCGGCGTCGGCCTTCGTCTCGTCGACGAACTTCTGGGCGAGGACCAGCGTGCGCTGGAGGGTGTCATCGGCGACGACGGGCTGGACCGGGGTCGGCGGTGCCACCGGTGCCTCGGGCTTCGCCGCCAGCTCGGTCTCGAGCTGGGCGATGGTCTCGGCGGCCTTGCGTAGGCGCTCGTTGCTCTGGCGGAGCTGCTCCTGCAGGCCTTCGGCCTCGACCGCGGCCTTCTCGAGGTACTCGTCGACGTCGTCGCGGTGGTACCCCTTCAGGGTCTCGCGGAACTCCACGGTACGGAGGGAGTCGAGTGCAGATTGGGAAGCGTCCATCCCGCAATGGTAGCGGTGGGGCGGAAGAATTCCAGGGATTTAGCCGGCCGCCCGGTCGACGTGGTCAGGTCCCGGGTCCCGGTGGGCGTACACCCCCCGATCCGATCCCGCCGGATCAGTGGAAGACGGTGTTGATCAGTACCGTGATCACCAGGAACACGACCAGGACCGACAGGTCCAGGTTGGCGCCACCGGCCCGTATCGGAGGGATGATCCGGCGGACCGGACGCAGGACGGGCTCGCAGATCTTGGCCAGGACCGCCTGGATCTTGAGGATCGGCGAGTCGTAGGCGAGATTGCCCGAGAAGGTCAGCCAACTCAGGATCGAGTAGGCGAACAGGACGATGATGAAGAGCCAGAGGACGTAGCCGATCAGGGCGAGCATGGCCGATCAGCCTACGGGTCCGGACGCGATCGGGCGCGTCAGGAGCTGACGAGGCCGTGGTCGGCCAGGCGCTGACGCTCCTCGTCCGAGACCTTGACGTTCGACGGGGTGAGGAGGAACACCTCGTCGGCGACCCGCTCCATGCCGCCGGACAGCGCGTAGGTGGCACCGGAACAGAAGTCGATCATACGACGCTGCAGGTCGCGGTCGGCGGTCTGCATGTTGACGATGACCGGTTGGTTGCTCATCAGCCGGTTGGCGATCTCCACGGCGTCGGCAAAGCGCGCCGGCGACACGATGTGCACACGCGCGTTGGCACCGCTCGACTCGGGGGTCGAGATCTTGACCGACGGCGATGTCGCCGGCCGGGCCGGCGTGGGCTGCGGGACGGCGGCGACGGGTCCGGTGGGGGCCACGGCGGGCGTCACGCGGATGCGACCGGTCGTCGGCTGGGGAACGGACTCCTCCTCGACGTCGGTCGGGCGCGTGCGACCGCCCACCGGCGCAGGCCGGCTGTCATAGTCGTCATAGTCGTCGTAGTCGTCGACCAGCCCGAGATAGGCCATTGACTTTTTCAAGAACGAAGTAGCCATTAGTTCCTCCCGGGCACAGCGTAGTGCGTGGCCCGGACCTGGGGTTGCACGCCGGATCGACCTCGACGGCGCCCGCGAGGCCCCCGGTCGGACACGAGCGTCCGGTCAGACCCGACGGGGGCGGTCGCCGAACAGGGCCCGTCCCACGCGGATCATCGTCGACCCCTCCGACAGGGCCACCTCGAGGTCGTCGGTCATGCCCATCGATCGCACGGCCAGATCGAGGTCGTCGGCCAGTCGGCGCACCTCCCGGAACCCGGCGCGGGCCCCCTCCGGCGGTCCCGGGGGCCCCACCGCCATGAGCCCGGCCACGTCCAGGTCCTCCCCCCGGAGTGCGGTCACGAGCTCGGCCACCTCACCCGGTGGCACGCCGCCGCGACCGGGCAGTCCGGCGACGTCCACCTGGACCAGGACCCTGGCCCCGGGCCGGCGGGTGGCGATGGCCCGCCCCTCGGCCAGGCGGGTGACGCCTTGCCAGCAGGCGACCACCGGGGCGAGCCGGGCCACTTTGTTGCGCTGGATGGTCCCGAGGAAGTGCCACTCCGGGACGGGGCCCGGGTCGTCGGCGAGGGCGTGGGCCTTGGCCACGAGCTCGTCGGCGTAGTTCTCCCCCACCACCGTCAGTCCGGCGGCCAGTGCGGTCCGGACCGCCTCGGGTCCGAAGCCCTTCGTCACGGCCATGAGGGTGACCGCTGACGGGTCCGGTGACGCCGCCCCGATCCGCGCGCGAATACCGGTCAGCCGTTCATCGAACCCGGGGAAGACGTCGACGGCGTCGGTCACGACGGCATTCCCGCCGTCGACCAGACGACGAGTGCCTGACGCCCGGCATCGCCCCGGGCCCGGTGGGAGTACTGCCCGCCCCCGCAGGCCGTGCAGACGTCGACGCCGTCCACCAGTGACGCGCCGGCGGCGTCCAGCGCCGCCCGGACCCCGGCGACCATGTCCAGCGCCGGTGTCCCCCGTGCCGTCGTCCCCCGCACCGTCCGGCCGAAGGCACCGGCCACCGCATCGAGGTCAGTGGCACCGAACTCATAGCACCCGGCGTGGATGCACGGACCCAGGGCCCCCGACACGGCCGTCGCCCCCGCGGCACGCATCCGGACGACGGTGGCGTCGACCACACCGGCCACGAGACCTCTCCAGCCCGCATGCACGGCGGCGAAGACGCCTTCGGGGCTCGCCAGGGCCAGCGGGGCGCAATCAGCCGTCAGCACGCACACCGCGATGCCACCCGAGTCGGCCACGAGGGCGTCGGCCGCGCCGAGATTGCGACAGGGGACGTGGTCGGGGTCGACCGGAGTGGTCGCACCGGTCGTACCGGTTACTGCAACCGCTCGGGACACCTCGACGACCCGCGCTCCGTGGACCTGGGTGACCCAGTCCACCTCGTCGAGCGAGGCACCCGTGGGTGCCGCCACGGACGTGGCGAAGGCGGCCAGGGAGGCACCGTCCCGTGGACCGTGCCCGACCGGTCGGAGGTCACCGGCCGACACGTCGGACCATGCGGCGTGGACCGAGCCGGGCAGGTGGACCGTGCCCATGCCGTCCGGCCGCGCCACGGCGCGGGTCAGCGCAGGAACGAGGGGACGTCGAAGTCGTCGTCGCCCAGGTCGAGGTCGTCGTCGGCCGGGGTGGCGAAGATGTCCTCGTGGGCCGTCTCGGCGCCCAGCACGCGGCTCCGGGAGTCGTCCCGGCCGGTCGACTCGGCGGCCGCGGCGTTGGTCCGGGCCGGGGTCTGGGCCTCCCACCGCTCGAAGCCGGCGGCGATGACGGTCACCCGGACCTCCTCGCCCATGTCCTCGTCGATGACGCTGCCGAAGATGATGTTGGCATCGGGGTGGGCCACGCCGTGGATGATCTCGGCGGCCTCGTTGACCTCGAACAGGCCGAGGTCCGGACCACCGGCGATGTTCAGCAGGATGCCGCGGGCGCCCTCGATGGACGCCTCGAGCAGCGGACTGGTGATGGCTGACCGCGCGGCATTGACCGCCCGGCCCTCGCCGGTGGCCGAGCCGATGCCCATGATGGCGGTGCCGGCGTTCGACATGATCATCTTCACGTCGGCGAAGTCGGTGTTGATGAGGCCGGGGATGGTGATCAGGCTGGTGATCCCCTGGACGCCCTGCATGAGGACCTCGTCGGCCATCTTGAAGGCGTTGACCATCGAGGTCTTCTCGTTCGACACGGTCAGGAGCCGGTCGTTCGGGATGATGATGAGGGTGTCGACCTTCTCCTTGAGGTTCTGGATCCCCTGCTCGGCCTGGACCGAGCGGCGGCGACCCTCGAAGGTGAACGGCCGGGTGACCACGCCGATGGTCAGCGCGCCCAGTCCCTTGGCGATCTCGGCCACGACCGGTGCGGCACCCGTGCCGGTCCCCCCACCCTTGCCGGCGGTGATGAAGACCATGTCGGCACCTTTCAGGGCCTCCTCGATCTCGGAGCGGTGCTCCTCGGCGGCCAGGCGCCCCACCTCGGGGTCGCTGCCGGCGCCCAGGCCCCGGGTGAGCTGGCGGCCGATGTCGAGCTTGAGGTCGGCGTCGCTCATCAGCAGCGCCTGCGCATCAGTGTTCGTGGCGATGAATTCCACCCCGCGCAGCCCCGACTCGATCATCCTGTTGACGGCATTGACGCCGCCACCACCCACGCCTACCACCTTGATGACGGCGAAGTAGTTGCTCTGTGCCGGAACGGTCATGAAGTTCCTCACCCTCGACCAAAGGTTGAAACCGTTCCAACCTGCGAGTTCGCGCCAACGATACGGTTCACGCAGTCGGTTTGCAAGCACCGGGGGCCGGCGTGCGACACCTGTGGTCCCCCTCGGGACCGCCCCGTGGACGCTGCGGCCGGTCTCCCGGTCACGGCCCGACCGTGGGCGACTGGGGTACGGTGACGTCGATGGTGTGATCGCCCCGGAGGGGCGCGTGGGCGATGATCGCGGCCACGTCCTCGTACTTGGCGGTCAGGTCGCTGACCGTGCCCAGCAGGACGACCAGGCTCGAGTCGAGGGCCAGCGACACGGTGCCGTCGTCGGCCACGGTGATCGTCCCGACCTGTGCGGCGAACGCCGGCGGCAGGGTCCGGGCGACGGTCAGACCAGGATCGGCGGCCGAGGCGACCGTCCCGCCGACGGCCACCGGCGCCACCGGTGCCCCCGCGGCGTCGTGGACGACGAGAACGGGCAGGTCGGGGCGGGCCGTGGTGACCGCCAGCGTGCGCCCGGAGCCGTCGAGGGTGGCCCAACCCGTGGTGGAGGTGGCCATCGTCGTCACCGGGACGCGCTCGGTCACGTGGACGGTGACGCTGTCGGGCCAGTGCCGGCTGACCTGGGCCGATGCGATGAATGGGAGGGACTCGACGCGCGCCGCGGCGGCGCCGGGGTCGACACTGATCAGGGGCGGGTGGTGCTCGAGGCCGGCCGCCTGCAGGATGGCCGCCCCGGTCGTGTTCGGGTGGGTCCCGGTGACGGTCACCACCTTCGCCTCGAACAGTGGGGTGTGCAGCAGCCCGACGGCCAGCGCGACCAGGGCCGCCACGCCCACCGCCACCGCCACCCACCGGAGCCGACGCCGGAGGCGGCTGCGTTCGATGGACTCGCGCCGCTGGCGGATCCTCGGGTCGATCTGCGCGTCGTCGCTCCGGCTCACGATGGCCCACTTCCGGAGCCGTCCCCGCCCCCGGTCACGTGGCCGATGACCTCCACCCAGTCGTCGAAGCCGACCATCCGCACCTCGGTGGTGAGCTCGACCCCCGTCTCGTCCGCCACCACGCGGCGGACGCGGTCCATCACCCGACGCACGTCGTCGGCGGACCCACCCCGGTCGGCCTGGATGAAATTGGCATGCTTGGGCGACACCTCGGCCGTCCCGATGCGCAGTCCCTTCAGGCCGCACGCGTCGATGAGCCGACCGGCGGAGTCGTCTACGGGGTTGGTGAAGACCGAGCCCGCATTGGCTCCGCCGGGCTGATTGGCCCGACGCCATCGCACGATCTCGTCGATGGCGGCACGACCGGCCAGGGGGTCGCCAGGCTCGAGGCGGTGCGTGGCCGAGACCACGACGTCGGTGGCGCCCACCCTCGTGCGACGGTAGGAGGCACCCAGATCGGCTGTCGGGTGGTCCGTCACCCGGGCGGTCGCCAGGTCCACCACCCGGTAGGTGACCAGGGTGGCGACGGTGTCGGAGCCGTGTCCGCCGGCGTTCATGCGCACGGCGCCTCCGACGGTGCCCGGCACGCCGACCGCCCATTCGAGTCCCGTCAGGCCGGCGGCCACCGTGCGCCTGGCCAGGGTGGGGAGCGCCAGGGCCCCACCGGCCCGCACCTCGTCGGCAGCGATCTCGAGCGCCTCGAAGCCGCTCCCCAGGGTCACCACCAGCCCGGCGAACCCCGGATCGGCCACCAGCAGGTTGGAGCCGTTCCCCACGACCAGGACGGGTACGTCCAGTCCGGCGAGCGCCCGGGCCACGTCGGCGAGCATCGCTTCGTCGGCGACCTCGGCACCCAGGGCGGCGGTGCCCCCCACCCGGTAGGTGGTGCGGCTCCCGAGCGGGGCATCGGGCACGGCCGCCGGTCCCAGGCGGTCGGCCAGGATGGTCAGGTCGTCGGGACGCCTCACGGGTTCCCGTCCGCCGGGCCACCGGCTGACAGGTGGGCCATGAGTTCGTCCGGCAGTGACGTGAGGTCCCCGGCACCCAGCGTCAGGCACAGGTCGCCGGGACGGAGCAGGGCGGCCACGGCGGCCACCAGGTCGGTGCGGCCCGGCACGTAGTGGAGCTCCACGTCGGGTCGGGCCCGTCGGACGGCGTCGGCCACGAGATGGCCCGACACGCCGGGCACGGGCGCCTCACCGGCACCGTAGACATCGGTCAGCACGACCACATCGGCGTCCCCGAACGCCTCCCCGAAGTCCGACCCCACCTCGGCGGTCCGCGAGTACCGGTGGGGCTGGAACACGGCCACCACGCGTCCCCAGTCACCGTTGCGGGCCGCGGCCAGGGCGGCCCGGACCTCGGTGGGGAGGTGGGCGTAGTCGTCCACGTAGGTGACCCCGTCGAGCTCGCCCCGGAACTCGAACCGACGGGCCACCCCGCCGAACCGGGCCAGCGCCCGGGCCGCATCGTCGGGTCCGGCACCGGCGCCCAGGGCGGCCACCGTGGCCACCGCGGCGTTCTTGGCGTTGTGGAGTCCCGGGACCGACACCGTGAGGTGGGTCGGCGTCACCGCGTCCGGGCTCCCGAGGTCGAAGGTGACCGAGCTCCGGTCGGTCACCACCGAGGTGATCCGGTGGGTGGCCTCCTCGCCGAGACCCACCAGGTCCGCCCCGACCGCCACTCCGACGGTGCGTGCCTCGGGGTCGTCGCTGCCGACCACCCGGTGCCGGGCCGACGCCAGGAACTCGGCGAAGGCCGTGCGCACCGCGTCGAACGATCCGTAGTGGTCGAGGTGGTCGGACTCCACGTTGGTGACGATGGCGATGTCGGGCGCCAGGTGCAGAAAGGTGCCGTCGCTCTCGTCGGCCTCGACCACGATCCACTCGCCGGAGTCCCACACGGCATTGGTGCCGATCTCGTTCACCTCGCCGCCGATGAGGAACGACGGGTGCAGCCCGGCCTCCACGAGGATCAGCGACAGCATCGACGCGGTGGTCGTCTTGCCGTGGGTGCCTGCCACGGCGATGCACCGCTTGCGGGCCGCGATCCCGGCCAGTGTCTCCGCCCGGCTCAGCACGGGCAGTCCCCGTCGGAGTGCCGCGACCACTTCCGCGTTGTCCGGTCCCACCGCGGTGGACCGGGTCACCAGGTCGGCGTCGCCGATGTTGTCGGCCCCGTGCCCGATGGCGACGCGCACGCCGAGGGCCCGCAGCCGCTCGGTCACACCCGACTCGCGGAGGTCGCTGCCGGACACCTCGTGCCCCATGGCGTGGAGCACCGTGGCGATGGCGCTCATGCCGGCACCACCGACCCCCACGATGTGGATGTGACGGGCGACCGACGGGTCGCCCACCCCCGTCACCGACCCGGGAGCCGCCCGGTCGTGACCTCCCGCCCCGGTCGTCACCGCGGCCCTCCGCGACGTGCGTTGGCGTCGACGACGGCGGCACCGGCGGCGGCGGCGTCCGGGCGTGCGAGGTCGTGGGCCGCCCGGCCCATCGCCGCGAGGAGCCCGGGGTCGGCCAGGAGGCCCTCCACCACGGTTGCCAGGCCGGCCGGGGTGCACTCGGCATCGGGCACCAGCACCGCCGCGCCCACGCGTTCGAGCACGCGGGCGTTGGCCGTCTGGTGGTCCCCGGGGGCACCCGGGAGCGGCACCAGCACCGCCGGCACCCCGGCGGAGGCCAGCTCGGCCACGGTCATTGCCCCCGCACGGCACACCACGAGGTCGGCCGCCGCGTAAACCGTGGGCATCCGCTCCTCGTAGGGGACCCGCACGAGTTCGGGGCCGTCGGATCCCTCCCGCGCCACCTCCACGCGCTCGACGTCGGGACCGTCGGCGTACGCCTCCCAGTCCCGTCGGCCGACGATGTGGTAGAGCGACACGTCCGGGCGACCGACCCAGCGCGCCGCCATTCCGTCGACGGCCCGGTTGATCTGCCGGGCCCCCAGCGAGCCGCCGAAGACCACGACGACCGCCCGGTCCGGGGCGAGGCCGAGCTCCGCGCGGGCCGTCGACCGGGCGGCGGCCGACCGGTCGACGGCGGCGATCTGGGGGCGGACCGGTGTACCGGTCACGACGGCGCGGGGCAACGGGGTGTCCTCCCATCCGACCGCACTGGCCGCCGCGAACCGGCCGAGCAGCCGGTTGGCCGCCCCGGGCACGGCGTCGACGTTGACCAACACCAGCGGGACCCGGTGGACCAGTGCCCCGACCGAGCCGGCCAGGCTGGCGTAGCCACCGACGGCGACCACGACGCGCGGCTTGGCCCGGCCGACCAGTCGGACGGCTCGCCCGGCGGCCACCAGCAGCTCCCACGCCGAGCCGACGTTGCGCACCAGGTCCCGGGGGGCGAGGCTGCGGACGATGCCGCGACCGGGCAACAGTGTCACGGGGAACCCCCGTCCGGCCAGCGTGACGGCGTCCTGTCCTCGCTCCGATCCCACGAACTCGATCGTCCCACGGTCGTGTCCGGCGTCGACCATCGCCTCCGCGATCGCCAGTGCCGGTTGGAGGTGGCCCGCCGTACCCCCGCCGGCCACCAGTGCGTACCGTCGCGTGCCCGCGCTCCGCCCGTCGTCGGCGTGGTCTCCGGCGGTCACGCCCGGACGAGGCGGCGGCGCTGCGCGGACGGCGTTCGGCCCGCCCGCTCCTGGAGCGCGATGTTCATCAGGATCCCCACGGCGGCGAGGCTGATGACCAGGGACGAGCCGCCGAAGGAGATGAACGGCAACGGGATGCCGGTCACGGGCAGGACGCCGATGACGGCGCCCATGTTGATGATCGCCTGGCTCGTGATCCACGTCGTCACACCCACGGCCACGAGGCACCCGAAGCGGTCCGGTGCCCGCATGGCGGCCCGGTAGCCGTACCAGGCCAGGGCGAAGAACAGGCCCATGATGACGATGGCGCCGATGAGCCCGAGCTCCTCGCCGACCACGGAGAAGATGAAGTCGGTCTGGGCGTTGGGCAACGTGCCCCACTTCTCCCGCCCACCGCCCAGGCCGAGGCCGAACAGGTGGCCGGATCCCAGCCCGATGAGTGACTGCCAGACCTGGTAGCCCGATCCCGACTGGTGGGCCCCGGGGTTGATGAACGACAGGATCCGGTCCCGCCGGTAGCTGCTGCTGAGCGCGAACACCGCGGCGATGGCGCCGAACGCCACCATCACCTTGGTCAACGGCACCAGGTCGACACCGCTCATGAACAGGATCCCGAAGGCCGTGCAACTGAGCACCATGGCGGTCCCCATGTCGGGCTGCTTGATGATCAGTGCGGCCGAGACGACGAGCACTCCCATCACCGGCGCGATGACCTGCTTGGCCGGTGCACTCCGATCGGTGCGACGCACGACGATGTCGGCGGCGAACAGGACCAGCGCGAGCTTCATGAGCTCGGAGGGCTGGAGCTTGAGCATGCCGAGGCCGATCCACCTCGACGACCCGCCGGCGGTGTCACCGAGACCCGGGACGAGGACGGCCACGAGCAGGACCAGGGTGAGGACCGCTAGGGGTGCACCGAGCTTGCGCAACCTCCGGTAGTCCACCCGGGCGAAGATGAGCAGCGCTCCGACGCCGACGACCATCCAGAGGACCTGGCGGAAGAAGATGGTCCATGGCGACCCGTAGGTGATGAGCGAGATCACCGGCGACGCCGAACCCACCATCACCAGTCCGGCGACACAGAGCAGGGCCACGAGCACGCCGAGGGCGACCGAGGTGGGCACGCCGGCCATCCACCGGATGACGGCGGGACGCCGTGCGGCCGTCGTGGGAGTGCGGTCCATCGCACCAGCCTTGTCGATGCGCGCGTCCAGGTGGTGGAACCTCGGCGTCGAGCGGCGGGCTGCGGTCCGAGCTCCGGGGCTCACAGCTTCCCCACCGAGAGGAAGTCGCCGTAGAAGATGCCGAGTCCGAGGGCGGCAAACAGGCCGGCCAGGATCCAGAAACGGACGATGACCGTCGTCTCCGGCCAGCCCCTCAGCTCGAAGTGGTGATGGATCGGGGCCATCAGGAACACGCGGCGGTGGAAGACCCGGAAGCTGATCACCTGCATCACGACCGACAGCGTTTCGATGACGAACAGTCCGCCGATGATGACCAGGAGCAGGTCGAGGTTCATCAGCAGGCACAGTCCGGCCAGACCCGAGCCGAGCGACAGCGACCCGGTGTCACCCATGAAGATCTTGGCCGGCGCCGCGTTCCACCACAGGAAGCCGAGGCAGGCGCCGGCCAGGGCCACCGAGGCCAAGGCAAGGTCGAGGGCGTCACCCACGTGGTAGATGTTGTAGTGCCGGTACTGCCAGTATCCGATGATGGCGAGGCAGGCGAAGCAGAAGGTGGCGGAGCCGGCGGCCAGGCCGTCGAGGCCGTCGGTGAGGTTCACGGCATTGGCCGACGCGACGATGATGAGCGTTCCCCAGACCACCCACACGGCCGTGCCCATGTGGAGCCCGATCGAGTTGTAGCGGGTGAAGGACAGTGTGGTCGAGGCGTGGGCCCAGTAGACGGCCAGCAGCGAGAACGACACCCCGAGGGCCAGCTGCGCCGAGAACTTCGCCCGCTTGTTGAGTCCGAGACTGCGCCGGTGCCGCACCTTGATCCAGTCGTCGGCGAACCCGATGCCGGCCGCGCCCACGATGGCCCACATCACGAGGACGCCCGAGCGCGACCAGTGCACCCCGGGGATCACGTGCGCCGCCAGGAAGCCGATCACGACGGCACCGACGATGCAGATGCCGCCCATGGTGGGGGTGCCGGCCTTGGCGATGTGGACCTGCGGGCCGTCCTCGCGGATCTGCTGGCCGATGTTGTTCTTGAGCAGCCACCGGATGAGGAACGGGGTCGTCAGCACCGCCACCCACAGCGCGATGCCACCCGAGGTCATGAGCGAGATCACCGGGCTGCGCCTCCGGAGGCACCGAAGCGCCCGGCCAGGGCATCCGCCGCCGCCACCCGGTCGTCGAACGGTACCGTGGCACTCCCCGTGGTCTGGGTGGTCTCGTGGCCCTTGCCGGCCAGGAGCACCACGTCACCGGGGTGGGCCAGACCGATCGCGATCCGGACGGCCTCGGCCCGATCCGGCTCCACGAACACCTCGGCGCGCCCGTCCATCCCCGCCCGGACCTGCTCGATGATGGCGTCCGGGTCCTCCGAGCGCGGATTGTCCGACGTCAGGACGACGACGTCGGCGAGCGCCGTGGCCACCGCGCCCATTTCGGGGCGCTTGCCGTGGTCGCGGTCGCCGCCACAGCCGAACAGGCACACCACGCGTCCACCGCCCGACAGGGTCCGCACGGCCCGGAGCGCCTCGTCCAGGCCGGCCGGGGTGTGCGCGTAGTCGACGACCACCGCCACCGGTGCGCCGTCACCAACGACCTCCATCCGACCGGGCACGACCGACGCGGCGTCCAGGCCGGCCACGACGAGGTCCTCGTCCACTCCCAGGGCGACGGCGACGGCGGCCGCCACCAGTGCGTTGTCGACGTTGAACCGACCCGTCAGGGGGAGGTCCACGGTGCGCCCGCGCCAGCTGAACCCGGACGAGCCGATCCTGAGCTCCACCGCGCCCGCTTCGTCGCGGTGGACAGCCGACGTCGTGCCCGGATCGAGTCGTTCGAGGAGTCGCGCTCCCCACGGGTCGTCGGCCAGCACCACGGCATGGCGGCAGTGCTCCGGCGAGAACAGCGCGGCCTTGGCCTCGAAGTAGTCCTCCATGGTGCCGTGGTGGTCGAGGTGGTCCCGGCTCAGGTTGGTGAAGGCGGCCACGTCGAAGCGGATGGCGTCCACCCGGTGCTGGGTGAGGGCATGGGAGGACACCTCCATGGCCACGGCCCGTCGACCCGCGTCCACGGCTTCGGCCAGGTACATCTGCAGGTCCGGCGATTCGGGCGTCGTCCGAGTGCCCCCGAGCGTGCCGATCACCTCGGTGGGGCGGCCGGCGGCTTCGAGGATGGCGGCCACCAGCTGCGTCACGGTCGTCTTGCCGTTGGTGCCGGTCACGCCGACGGTCTGGAGCGCCCGGGCGGGATGGCCCCAGAACGCGGCGGCCACCGAGGCCATGGCCGGACGCACCGCGCCCGGATCGACCACCACCTGGGTGACGTCGAGTTCGAGCACGTGCTCGCAGAGCAATGACGCGGCTCCGCGTGTCACCGCCTCGGCGGCATGGCGGTGGCCGTCGGTGTGCTCGCCGGGGACACAGCAGAACAGCGTCCCCTCCCCCACCCGTCGGCTGTCGAAGTCGACCGAGGTGACGGGCGTGGTCGAGAGGTCGCCACGGACGTCGCGGACGGCGACGCCATCGAGGAGGTCGGCCACCATCACCACGTCGGCATCCGGGAGGAGAGCGCTGGCGGAGGGGTGACGGGTGTGCCCGGGCCCACCTAGGGGCCTTCCGTGACCGCTCCGGCGGGCACGGTGACACTGCCTGCGCCGCCGACGGCCGTGTTCGATGCTGCCGTGGTGGCCGCGGCGGTGGTCGGGATGCCGTAGTGGTGGAGGGCGTACGCCATGATCGTGGAGAAGACGGGAGCGGCCACGGCACCACCGTAGATCGGCGTCGGGTGGTCGAGGACCACGATGGCCGACAGCACGGGGTTCTGGGCGGGTGCGAACCCTGCGAAGGAGCCGATGTACGCCCCCGAGATGTACCCGAGATGGTTCGGGTCGGGGATCTGGGCGGTGCCGGTCTTGCCGGCCACCGTGTACCCGTCGATCTGGGCCTCGGTCCCGGTCCCGGTGGAGACGACCGATTCCAGCATGGCGGTCAGCTCGGCGTTGGTCGTGGGGTCGATGACCCGGTGGGACGCGGAGGCCGCCGCACCGGTCACGGTGCCGTCAGCGGCCACCCGGGCTCGGAGGAGTCGGGGCGAAACGAACACGCCACCGTTCGCCACGGCGTTATAGGCGTCGAGGACCTGCTGGGCGGTCACCGCGTCGTCCTGACCGATCGGCGTCGAGCCGATGGAGGTGCCGGTCCACTGGGAGGCACCGGGCACGAGGCCCTCCGACTCACCCGGGATCCCGAGGCCGGTCGGCTTGCCGAAGCCGAGCGCGGAGATCTGGTTCAGCAGGCGGGACTCGCCGAGCCCCTCGGCCACCTCGATCGTGCCGATGTTCGACGACTGGGCCAGGATCTGGGTGGGCGTCAGGGTCTCGGTGCCGTGCTCCTCGGCGTCGTGGAAGGTGTACTTGCCCATGGGCAGGGCGGCGGGCACCTGCAACGGCGTCGTCGGCGTCACCACATTGTCCGCCAGGGCGGCCGAGAAGGTCACCAGCTTGAACACCGATCCCGGCTCGTAGACCTGGGTCACGGCCGAGTTGGACGGTGCTTCCTGCACGCCGGCCGGCAGCGTGTCGGCCTGAGCCACCAGGGTCGGTCCCGACGTGTTCGGGGTGTTGGCCACCTGGGCGGTGAGCGTGGCCGGCGCGGTCGTCGGCGCCGACGCGGTCCCCGAGGACGTGGTCGACGTGAGGTTGGCCATGGCCAGGATGTCGCCGGTCTTCACGTCCATGATGACGGCGGTTCCGGCGGTGGCGTGCGAGGCCACGATCTCGGCGGCCAGGGCCTGCTCGGTCACGTACTGGACCGACTCGTCCAGGGTCAGCTCGAGACCGGTGCCCGGTTGGGCCGCGGTGGACTGGTTCCCACCCGGCAGTGCCACACCGTCCGGTGACTCGAGCAGATCGGTCGTACCCGGCTTGCCGGACAGGGTCGATTGGTACTGGTACTCGGCGCCCGAGGTGCCGGAACCGTTCCAGCCGACGGTCCCCACCACCGGCTCGGCCAGCAGGCCCACCGGGACGACCCGCTGGGACTCCGGAACGAGATTGATCCCGTTGAGCCCCAGCTTGGTCACGGCCGCGGCCACCGAGTCCGGCACACGGTGGGCGAGGTAGACGAATCCGCTGGGCTCGGTCAGGAGCGACCGGAGGCTGTCCGCCGACTGGCCGAGCAGGGGCGCCAGGGCGGCGGCGACGCTGGCGGGGTCCTTGATGATCCTCGGGTCGGCCACGACGGTCTGGCGGGTCACCGTCTCCGCCAGGACCTCGCCGTTGCGGTCGTAGATGCCCCCGCGCACCGGGGGCACCGTGACCGTCTGGGTCAGCTGGGCCGTGGACAGGGCGGCGTAGTGCTGGTGGCCGAACTCCTGCACCTGCACCAGGCGGAGGCCCATCAGGACGAACACGACGACGAGCAGGAGGCGCATCGCCCGCGTGCGCCGACTGAGGAGGACGACGGGGCTCACCGGGCGGCAGCCGTGGGGGTCGTGGCGGCAGCCTTGGGGGTCGTGGCGGCAGCCGGGGCGGTGGGGGTGGCCGTGGTCGCGGCGTGGGTGCCGGGCAGCGGCGCCGTGTCGGGAACCGGCAGCGGGACGTCGAGCGGGACCTGGGGCAGGTCGTGGACCTGACCGGGGGCGGTCAGCCCGAGGGCGATGCCCTGCTGCACGACCCGGTCGGGTGCGGCCAGCTGGGCCACCTGGGTCTGCGCAGCCTTCTGGATGGCCTGCTGGCTGGCGATCTGCGACTGGAGGTTGGCCATCCGGACCTGGCCCTGGGCCACCACGATGTCCCCCACGACAACGCAGAGCAGGCTGCCCACCACGAGGAGGGCGGCCAGCCACAGGTGGCCGCGGCGCGACAGTCGGCGGCGGGACGACGGACGGGGCTGGGGCTCGAAGACCCGGAGCGGGGTGCGACGGGTCGACGGCCGGGGCTGGGGCGCGGCGGTCGCCCGCCGGGCGGTGGCGCCGGCGGACGCGGGCGGCGCCATCAGGCGACCTCTCCGTTGCCGGAGGTGCGGGTCCCGGTACCGGAGGAGGTGTCCGCCGTCGGGAGTCGCTCGATCACCCGGAGGCGGGCGGCCTCCGACCGGCGATTCCGGGCGACCTCGCCGTCCGCGGGCTTGCGGGAGCCCCGGAGGACCAGGCGGAACTGGGGATCGGCACCGCACACGCACGGGAGCCCCGGCGGGCAGTGGCAGTCGTCGGTCGACGCGCTGATGAAGGTCGACTTGACCAGGCGGTCCTCGCCCGAGTGGTACGAGATCACGACGCAGCGGCCACCGGGACGCAGGAGGCGCAGTGCCGCATCGAGGCCGGAGTGGAGCTGGTCGAGTTCCTCGTTGACGGCGATCCGGATGGCCTGGAACACCCGACGGGCCGGGTGGCCGCCGGTGCGTCGGGTGGCCGCCGGGATGGCGTCACGGACCACGTCGGCCAGCTGCCCGGTGGTCGTGATCGGTCGGGCGGCGATGATGGCGCGTGCGATCCGACGGGCGAATCGGGTCTCGCCGTTGTCGGCAAAGAGCTGGATCAGGGTGTCCTCGTCCGACGTGTTGACGACGTCGGCACCGGTGTGCCCGACCGTCGGGTCCATGCGCATGTCGAGCGGGGCGTCCCGTCGGTACGAAAAGCCGCGCTCGGCTACGTCGAGTTGCGGTGAGCTGACACCCAGGTCGAACAGCACGCCGGTGAGTCCCCGCTGGTCCTCGGGCGTGCCGGTGTCGTCCTGGACCTGCCGGACGACGTCGGCGAGCGAGTCGAACCGGGACCGGCGGATGATCGCCCGGCTCCCGAAGACTGCCAGTTCACCGGTAGCCGCGGCCACGGCGATGGGGTCGCGGTCGATCCCGAGCAGGGTGATGCCGGGGTTCGCCTCGAGCAGTGCCCGGGCGTGGCCCGCTCCGCCCAGGGTGGCGTCGAGCACCAGGCCGGGGGGAACGGAGCCGAGCAGATCGACGACCTCGGTGGCCATGACCGGTTCGTGGGAGAAGGCCTGGCTCATCCGCAGCCCCTCGACCGGCACGATTCGTGCGGGTGGAGCGCCGCGACGGTCCGACCGGGAGGAGGCGGAGGAGGAACCTCCCAGTGGTCCGGTCGAGGGACTGCGCATGGGCCAGACACGTTCGATGTGCACGTCGTGCCTGGCCACGGCGGCCTGACCCGACTGCAGCGGGGTGAGACGGGGCAGCGACGCCGGGTGGCCGACGCGCTCCGCCAGCTCGGCGGCGGACAGGCTGAGGGCGGACGTCGAGATCCGACGGACGGCGACGACGCCGTCACCGGCCCGGTCGTCCGGTCCGGGGCGAAGGTCCGCATCCGATGGCTCGATGGTGACAGGCGTGTTGGCCGGACCGGTCGCAGACGACGGTTCGGCGACCGCGGTGAGCACCGCAGTACCCCTACGGGGGCGCCGGGTGCCTGCAGTGCGGCGCTCGGCATCGGGCTGGCCGTGGCGGACGAGGTGGAGTCGCATCGCGCCACTCAGCCGTCGTCGCCCATGGTCAGACGCGCCTCCTCCGGGAGCACTTTCTCCTCCCAGGTCTGCCGGTCCCACAGCTCCACCCGGTCGATCGCTCCGAGTACCAGCACGTCGCCCTCCAGGTGGGCGTACTCCCGCAGCCTCGCGGGAATCGCCATGCGGCCCTGCCGGTCGATCTCCAACTCGTGCGACGTGGAGGCCCACAGGCGCACCAAGTTCCGGTCGCTCCGGCTGACCGACGAGCGCTCGATCATCGCGTCCATCTGCAGCTCGAACTGCTCCGGGGTCCACAGGGAGAGACAGCCGTCCTGCTCCGGAGCGAGATACCCGCCGTGCTCGAAGTGGGCGCGGAACTTTGCCGGCAGGATCACCCTTCCCTTGTCGTCGAGCGAGTGCTCGTGTCTGCCGAAGAACCGTGCCACTGGACCTTGCTCCCACAACGCTCCCTGCGGTGCTCGGTACCCGACTGTTTCGGGTCCCTCCCTTTCACACCACTTCGCTCCACCCTAAACCCCTAACCCCCACCCGTCAACCACCTTCCTCCAACTTTTTTGGAGGAATTCCCAGGTCGCGCACCATGTCGCGCTCGCTCGTCCGGGAAGGGCGACACCGTGATCGGCGGGCAGCGCGACGGTCACGGATGGCACGGACGAGCGCCCCGGGAGCCCGGTCGACCGTCGTTTGCCGCGCCGCTACTGGGGATACCCTCCGCACCCGTGGTCACGACCGGCCGGCACGGCGGCCGGGGCGATGCAGTGGAGCGAGGTGGAGCGCCTCAAGGCCGTAGGGTCGACGCAACGTGCGTCGGGGCACGAATGGGTGGCCGCGGGCCCTCGGTTGCTGGGCGACGTAGCGGCCCGCCCGGACGACGTGGCGACCCGTCCGGGGCGGACCGACCCGGACGTCGGCCGCGTGCAGGCCGGCTACGGGAGCGAGGCGAGAACAGCCGCGGTCACGGACGCCCGGTCGGGAACGGCCCGGGTGCCGTCGACACCACGATCCGACTCGTCCCGGACCAACGCGTCGACCACGCCGATGACCGCCGTGCCGAGGCCGGTGGCCGCTGCCGCCCGCTCCCCCGGCGACAGGTCCAGCGCCTCGAGGAGGAGCGTCGGATCCCACCGCAGCACACAGGCTCCGTGGAACCACGCGCCCGCACGGTTCCGCCGTTGCGCGAGGCCGACGACCTTGCGACCGTCCACCGAGACCTCGCCGGCGCCCACACCGCCGAAGCAGACCAGGGACGACCACCGGGTGCACGCGCCGGGTCCCGCCCCCTGGACCTGCACATCGCCGAGGCCGAGCCGTGACAGTGCCCCGGCCCAGGTGGCGCCCAACCAGGCGAACGCACCGGTCACGTCAGCGCTCCACAGCGGGTCGGCGACGGGCACCCAGGCATCGACCCACACCGGGTCGTCCGGGGCGACAAGCACCGCACCTCCGCCGGAGCGCCGCCGCACGACGTCGAGTCCTGCGGCCCGCGCGGCCTCGGCATCGACCACCGACGGCCGCTGGGTCGAGCCCAGTACGACGGCCCGTGCGGTCGGTCGACACACGGCGACCCGGCGACGGGTGGGGTCCCGTTCCACCGCCGGCCAGGATCTGTGCAGCGACGACGAGGGTTCGTTCCGCTCCTCGATCACCCACGCTCCCGGCACACCGTCAGTCTTGCACCGGGTCCCGGCAGTCCGGTCGTGCCCACCGGCGGACGACGGGTCACCTCGGATACTCCGGACCCCGTCGTCGACAACGGCGTCCGCTCAGGCGGTGAGCCGATGCCTACCGATGACCTCCGGGCCGAGGTAGTCGGCCCAGTCCTCGCTGGTGGTGCCGCACAGCGCCAGGAGCTGCACTCGGTGCCGGGGCGCGGACGGCGTCGAACGGAGCACCATCCCCGCCTCGTGGGGCAGGCGGTCCTCCTTGCGGGTGTTGCACGGGCGGCAGGCGGCGACCACGTTCTCCCACGTGTGGGGGCCACCTTTGCTCCGCGGGATGACGTGATCGAGGTTCTCGGCGGAGGCACCGCAGTACTGGCACCTTCCGCCGTCCCGGGCGAACACCGTCCGGCGATTGACGGCCACCCGGTAGTTGTGCGGCACCTTGACGTAGCGGATGAGGCGCACGACGGACGGTTCAGGAACTGCGACCCGTGCCGCCCGGAACACCCGCTCCGTGGCGTGCACGAGCTCGGCCTTGGTGTCGAGGACGAGGAGCACCGCCCGACGCGACGACACGATGCCGAGTGGCTCGAAGGTCGCGTTGAGGACCAGCGCCCGACGGGTCGACGACACCGGCGACTGCATCCCGACCGGCCCGTCCGAGGCCGACGTCGACGTCGACGTCGACGTCGTGGACGACGCGTGGGCCGTCGGGGCCGGGCGGAAGGTCGGGCGGTCCACGGTTGCGCCCCTACCCGTGCCCACCCGGTCGCGGCCCGCCGGTGACGGCGGTCGAGCGGCACCATTCGAGGAAGGTCACCACGTCCCGCCGGTCGGGCACGGCGTCGGGTCGCCCGTAGGCGGTCACCATTCGGAACTCCCACAGCCGGCGATCGGGTAGCGGGAGGTGCGGCGGTGTCCGCCACCACAGGCTCGGCGCCATGCGCCGGAGTTCACCACACGCCGTCCACCACAGATCAGGTCGTCGCAGGACAGCACCCGACAGCGCTGCGAGGTCGCGGCCGGAGTAGCGGGCGGCTGGGGCGGGGTCCATCAGCGCCCATCCTCCCTCATGCGGGGCCTGGCGGCGATCGGCCCCTCCGGTTCGTCGCCGTCACCGGTCCCGTCACGTCGCAGGAGGGCGACCGCGGCCGCACCGACGAGGGGGCCGTCGGCGCCGAGGCCGGCCGGCCCGATACGGGTCGGCCGGGCGAAGTCGAGGCCACAGCGGAACCGCAATTCCTCGGTGGCGGCGTCGAAGAAGTCGTCCCCGAACCCGAGTGCCACCGAGCCGGCCACCACGGCGACCTGGAGGTCCAGGAGGCAGGCCACCGAGGCCACCGCCCGGCCCACGAGGGTCCCGCACCGACGGCGCACCTCCGGTCCCGCTTCCGCAGCCGGACGCCCGGTCACGGCGGCGATCGACGTGCCCGAGACCTCCGCCTCCAGGCAGCCCCGGCTGCCGCACGCGCAGCGACGGCCCTCCGGCTCGACGACGACGTGCCCGATGTGTCCGGCGTTCCCACCGGAACCGTCGAGCAACCGCCCGTCGAGGACGATGCCCCCGCCGACACCCGTGGACACGACCATGGCCAGGTAATTGTCGTACCCGCGCGCGGCACCCACCCACCCCTCGCCCAGGGCCAACGCCTTGGCATCGTTGTCGACCGCCACCGGTACGCCCACGAGCTCGGCGAGCCGGGAGCGCAGCGGAAACCAGCGCCAACCGTGGATGTTCAGCGGGCTCACCGTCCGGCCACCGAGCTCCATGGGGCCGCCGCATCCCACGCCACACGCGGTCGGCGGCACCGTGGCACGGTCGAGGATCTCGGAAACGACCGAGGCGAGTGCGTCGAATACCTTCTCGGGGTCGGTCGATCCCGGAGTGGTGACACGTGCCCGGTCGAGGATCCGTCCGTCGCCGGTGACGATGCCCGCCTCCATCTTCGTCCCGCCGATGTCGACGGCCAGGACGCGGTCCGACCCCGAGGTGGTCGCCCAACTGGAGCGGCGGGTGCCGCGGGACGGCAGGCCATCGGCACCTGGTGGGCCGACGTCGCCTGCCAGAGGATCAGTCGTCGCGGTGGAAGCGCCCACGGATCCAGTCACGGGGATCGTGGACCGGATTGTTGATGCTGCGGGTATGCAGGGACCTCGAGATGTCGTCGATTCCCGCCTTGCCCATCCGCCGGGCGTTGTTCGCGAACACGACCCCGGACAGGAACATGATCACCACGCCGACGAAGCCGAGTGCGAGGTTCGAGGCGAACGTGAAGAACATGAACACCAGCGCGGCCACGAACACGAGTGCTGACCAGATGCAGTAGCGACCCGCATGGCGGTACACGGTTTCCGAGCGCACACGCTCGGCGAAGTCCGGGTCTTCCTGATAGAGGGACTGCTCCAGCTCGTGAAGAATCCGCTGTTCGTGCTCAGAGAGCGGCACCGTCTCGTCCCCTCCACCTCTCGTCAGCCAAAGCCGTCACCGCGACCATCCTCGCGCACGCCAGGCGGGAACGCACGGCGCCCCGGGCTCCTGCCGACACGTCATCTCCAGGTAGTGCAACCACACGGCCCATGCTACAGGTTGTCGGCCGATTCCCCTGAGTTCTCAAGCATTTCATGACCTTCCGACCCGGCGACCACGTCGCCACCCGTGCATCGATCGTTCCGGCGGCCGGTTTCCCAGTGATCGTCTTCGGTCCGTCACCTCTCGCGGTCGGCTCCCGGCACCCCTGCTCCATCGTTCCGTGGGACGGGGCGGGACGGGCCCCATTGGGCCTCCCCCCGCTGGCGGACCTTGATCCCCTCCGGGGTGACGAGAGAGGCCGGACCCACCGCGCTCCCCCCGTACCGGGCGCGGATGGCATCCACGGCACCCGTCACCGACCCCCAGGACTGCTGCAGCCGTTCGGCCTCCCGGGAGGCGTCCCCCACCCCGACCACCTCCACTCGTCCCGGCCGATCGGCACCGGCATGGTCCCCGGTGGCACCCCCCGTGGCCGCCCCGGACGATCCCTCGTCGAGGTCGAGTCGCAGCTGCGTGCCCCCGCCCGGCTCGGCCAGTCCTGACAGGCTGACCCCGAGCAGCCGGACACCCTTGGCGAGGTCCACGCTCTCGAGGAGAGCGGCCGCCACCGCGCCGATGGCGGGTGTCGCATCCACCGGACCGTCCAGCGTGTGGGAGCGGGTGATCTGGGTGAAGTCGCCGAAGCGCAGTTTCACGGTGACGGTCCGGGCCGCCCGGTCGGCCCGCCGGAGCGCCGTGGCCGAGGCGTCGACCATCCGCTGGAGGCGATGCCGCAGGTCCTCGAGGTCCCAGAGGTCCGACGCGAAGGTCTCCTCGTGTCCGATGGACTTGGCCTCCTGTTCGGGGGTCACCGGGCGGTCGTCGATGGCACGGGAGAGCTCCGACAGGTGTCGTCCGGATGCCACCCCCAGGTACCGCTCCAACGAGTCGGGTGACATGGCCGCCAACTCCCCCACCGTCGTTACCCCGAGTGCGAGGAGGCGCTTCTCGGTCACCGGCCCGATCCCCCAGAGCGCCCGGACCGGCAGTGGGTGCAGGAAGCCCAGCTCGCCCCCGGGAGACACCTCGAAGACGCCGGGACCGGGCTCGATCCCGGACCGTGACGCACGGGGCTTGGCCGCCTTGGACGCCAGCTTGGCCATGAGCTTCGATCGACCGACCCCGACCGAGCACTCCAGCTGCATCTCGCTCCGCACCCGGGACCGGATCTCGTGACCCATGGTCGTGCCCGACCCGAAGAGGTGGACGGTTCCGCTCACATCGAGGAACGCCTCGTCGAGTGAGATCCCCTCGACGAGCGGGGTGTAGGACTCCAAGATGGCATGGAGGCGCCGGCTCTCCTCGACGTAGCGGTGGAACCGCCCGTCGAGGAACACGGCATCGGGACACAGCCTGTGGGCGACGGAGGACGGCATGGCGGAGTGCACGCCGAACATCCGCGCCTCGTAGGTGCATGCGGCGACGACGCCTCGGCGACCACTCCCACCCACGATCACCGGGCGTCCGACCAGCGACGGGTCGTCACGCACCTCGACCGACGCGAAGAACGAGTCCATGTCCACGTGCAGGATGACCCGGTCCGTCGGCGCCGATCCACGGACGACCTGCTCCGGCTCCGGAGGGGGCACGGCCGTCACCCCCCGAGACGCAGTCTCCGGAACCCCTCGGCGCACGCGACCCCGGCGAGCCGGCCGGCGTCCTCCGCCGCCAGATGGACGGCCTGCGCCGCCCACTCCTCACCGTCGGGGAACTGGCTCCGGTGACAACCCACTGCCTCGCCCTTGCGATCGACCGACTTCGAGATGTCCACCCATACGTCGGGCTCGAGCGTCCCCGACAGGAGCACGGTCGACACCTGGTGGGCCGGTCCCGCCTCGGGGAAGTAGAGGGGCATGGCCGCGGCCGGGGCGACGGCGTCCAGAGCGGCGAATCCCGTGATCCGGTGGTCCCGGTGGTTGAAGTAGTTCTGACCGAAGAAGACGGCGGTCGGGTCGGGGCAGAGCACGGTGTCGGGTCGGAGGCGACGCACCACCGACACCAAGGCGGAGCGGAACGCGTCGTCGTCGGTCAGTTCGCCATCCGGGAGGCCGAGGTGCTCCTGACCGGCGATCCCGAGCACGGCCGCGGCCGCGGCCGACTCGCCGGCCCGGTCTCGCACGAGGTCCTGGGAATCGCGGGTCGGGTCGGCCGTGCCCTTCCCTCCGTCGGTGCAGATCAACGTGTGCACCTGACAACCAGCGGCGGCCCACACCGCCAGGGTTCCACCGCACGAGACGTCGGGGTCGTCGGGATGGGCGTAGATGGCCAGGGCGATGCCCGGTACCTCGGTCAGGAGCTCGGCCACGACTCAGGTCCCGGGACGCTTCGGCGCAGTCGTCTTGGTGAGGAGGCCCACCTCGCGCCGGAAGTCGTCGACGCCCTCGAATCCCTTGTAGACGCTGGCGAACCGGAGATAGGCCACTTCGTCGACGACGCGCAGGTGCTCCAACACGGCGAGGCCGACCTGCTCGGAGGTGGCCTCCCAGCCCGCTTCGCGCAGCTCCTCCTCCACTTCGCGGGCCACGATCTCGAGTTGGACCTCGGCTACGGGGCGGTTCTTGGTGGCGGACCGGAGACCGTCGATGAGCTTTGCACTATCAAACGGTTGACGCAGGCCGGAACGCTTGACGACGATCAACGGGATCTCATCGATGCGCTCGAACGTGGTGTACCGATGCCCGCAGCCGGAGCATTCGCGACGCCGACGGATGGCGGCCCCGTCTTCGGCCACTCTCGAATCCACGACCCGATCGTCGTCGGCCAGACACCAGGGACAACGCACGGATAGGAGGCTAGTGCCCACGGGCTCGTCCACAGGTGGCGCCGGTCGCACGAGCTGCGGACCGAAGGCGACGATTGCGTCAGGGAATGGTGACGAGCTCACCCGGCACGACGTTGTACGTACCGAGCTGCGCAGCCATCTGAGACACGAGTGGCCGCGGGTCACCCGAGGGGTCGACGCGCTCTGCGATGGACCACAGCGAGTCGCCGGCGCGCACGGTGTACGTGGAACCGTGGATCTGGGCCGCCGAGACGGATTCGGTGGTGTGGGAGGCGCCACCGAATCCGCCCAGCGGAAACGCGAGGAGGGCCAGTGCCAGGCCCATCACCGCGAGAATGGTCCGACGACGCCGGACATCGACCGACGCACGCCGACGGGGCTGGGCGATGGGGGACGCGCCCCACCCATCGGCCTCCTCGTCCGGGCGGTACCGGAGGCCCCGCCGCTCAGGTGCCTGGACGAGCCGGAGCTCAGGTCGGCCCGGACGGGTCGGTTCGTCGAGGTACTCCGGGAGGGATGCTGTGAGAAGCGCCGTCATCGGGAGGTCCTTCCTGTCGTCGGCCGTGCTGTCGGATGCGTGGTGAGTGAAGTTGTACTTGAGGGGTGTGACGCGAGCCGGGCTGCACCCCGCCCCGAACGGTTTGTCGAACCTGTGTTCGCCATGGCGACATCCCATCACGAACACCTGTTCGGTGTCAACCGATTTTTCGAACAGATGTTTGCTTTGCCTCCCCACCAGGACTACCTTCATACAAACAGACGTTCGCACGAGGGTGTGACACGACCGGACAGCGGAGGAACCCATGGCCCAGGTACTGAGCACCAAGCGGAAGCAGATCCTCGACTGCATCTCCGAGGCGGTCCACGATCGGGGCTACCCGCCCTCGGTGCGTGAGATCGGCGAGTCGGTCGGGCTGACCTCCTCGTCCACCGTCCATGCGCACCTGGCCGTGCTCCAGCGCGAGGGCTACCTGCGGCGGGACCCGACCAAGCCCCGGGCCATCGAGGTGTGCTACGACCCGTCGTCCAAGGTGATCATGGACTCCCGGCCGCTACGACACGTGCCGCTGGTCGGCGAGGTCGCCGCCGGTACGGGCGTGCTGGCCCAGGAGAACGTCGAGGAGCTCTATCCGCTGCCCGAGGACTTCACCGGGACGGGAACGCTCTTCATGCTCCGGGTCAAAGGGGACTCGATGATCGACGCCGGCATCGTCGACGGGGACTTCGTGGTCGTCCGTCAGCAGACCGAGGCCCAGCAGGGTGAGATCGTCGTCGCCGGGATCCCCGACGAGGAGGCGACGGTCAAGACCTTCTCCACCAAGGAGGGGAAGGTCGTCCTCACCCCGGCCAACGAGCGGCTGTCCCCCATGGTCTTCGACCCGGCGGAAGTGACCCTGTTCGGCAAGGTCGTCACCGTGCTGCGCAAGCTCTGACCGGGCGGTCGATCCCAAGAGGTACCACGACACACAACGACGCACGACGGCGTCGTGGCCCGGGGCTCCCGGTCAGGTCCCGGGCGTCTCCGGGCCGATCGAGCTCATGTCCGGATAGCGGTCGCCGTAGCTCTCGTCGGCCGGGAACACCTCGTCGATCGACGCCAGGTCTGCAGCATCCAGTACGACGTCGACGGCGGCGACGTTCTCCTCGAGATACGTCCGGCGCTTCGTGCCCGGGATGGGGACGACGTCCTCGCCACGCGCCAACACCCAGGCCAGGGCCAGCTGACCCGGCGTGCAGCCCTTCTGGATGGCGAGCTCGCCCACCCGGTCGACCAGCGCCAGGTTGCGATCGAAGTTGTCACCGCTGAACCGGGGCAGGAACTTCCGGAAGTCACCCTCGGGGAAGTCCTCGCGCGAGGTGAGCTGACCGGTCAGGAAACCTCGGCCCAACGGGCTGTAGGCCACAATGCCGATCCCGAGCTGTCGGGCGGTCGGCACCACGTCGGCCTCGATGTCCCGGCTCCACAGGGACCACTCACTCTGCAGTGCCGCAATCGGATGGACGGCGCTGGCACGTCGCAGGGTGTCGGGCGCCGCCTCGGAAAGGCCCAGGTACCGGACCTTCCCCTCGGAGACCAGTTCGGCCATCGCCCCTACGGTCTCCTCGATGGGCACGGCCGGGTCGCTTCGGTGCTGGTAGTAGAGATCGATGTGATCGACGCCGAGGCGCCCGAGTGACGCCTCGCAGGCCGAGCGCACGTACGCCGCATCGCCGCGCACCGACCGCACTGCCGGGTCGGCGGTGCGCACGATGCCGAACTTCGTGGCCAGCACCACCTCGTCACGTCGTCCGCCGATCGCCCGTCCGACCAGCTCCTCGTTCAGGAACGGCCCGTACATGTCGGCCGTGTCGAGGAGCGTGATGCCGAGGTCGAGTGCCCGGTGGATCGTGGCGACCGACTCGGTCTCGTCACCAGGCCCGTAGAACTCGCTCATGCCCATGCAGCCGAGCCCCTCCGAGGAGACGATGGGACCGGAGGAGCCGAGCTGGCGCGTGGTGAGAGTCATGATCCGACCCTACCCAGGAAGCCGGGGGCCACAACCGTCAGATGGCGTCTCCGAGGAGTGCCTCCAGGACCGCGGACGCTCCGGCGAGTTCCTGTTCGCTCACGTGCTCACCCGGCGTGTGGGCGAGCAGCGGATCGGCCGGCCCGAAGTTGGCGGCCGGCACACCGTGTGCCCAGAACGTCGCCACGTCCGTCCAGCCCACCTTGGCCCTGGGGGCGACCTGCGTGCCGGCGACCAGGGCCGCCAACACCGGGTGGTCGAGCGACGGTGGCGCTCCGGCGGTGGCCTCGATCAGCTCCCAGTGGTCGCCCGCGTCGAGGTGGGGGGCGAGCAGATCCCGGACCGCCGACTCGGCTTCCGCCCCGTCCCGGTCGGGGGCGAACCGGTGGTTGAGCACGAGTGTTGCCCCGTCGGGCACGACGTTCGCTGCCACACCTCCCTCCACCGATACCGCCTGCAGCTGCTCGGCATACTCGCACCCGTCGATGACCGGGCGACGACCCTGATAGTTCGCCACGGCCGTCAGCAGCGGCGCCAGTCGGTGGACCGCGTTCCGTCCTGCATACGGCCGCGCCGTATGGGCACGTTGCCCGGCCAGTCGGATCCGCACCCGCAGGGTTCCCTGGCATCCGGCCTCGACGATGCCCGCGGTGGGTTCCCCCAGGATGGCGGCGTCGGCCGTGACCAGGTCCGGCCGCTCGGCCCAGAGGTGGCGCAAGCCGTTGAACTCGCGGGCGACCTCCTCGGTCGCATAGAAGCACCACGTCACGTCCATCGCCGGCTCGGGCAGCCTCCCGGCCAGGTGGAGGAAGACGGCAAGTCCGCCCTTCATGTCCGCTGCCCCCAGTCCGTAGAGGGTCGAGCCCTCGAGGTGGGGCACGTCGTTGCCGTCCACCGGCGGGACGGTATCCAGGTGGCCGGCCAGCAGGACCCGCTGCTCCCGTCCCAGGTGGGTTCGGGCCACGACGTTGTCCCCCACCCGCTCGACGTCGAGCCACGGGCACAGCTCGAGCGCCGCCTGGACGGCGTCGGCCATCACCTCCTCGTGATGGCTCACGGACGGGATGCCCACGAGTGCCGTGGCGAGCCCCAACAGCCCGTCCGGCACAGCATCGGTCACATCGACACCCCGTGGGTGCGCAGGATGTCGTTGAGCTGCGCCTTGTCGTGGCGCTGCCCCTCCGTCAGGCGCCGGATCACGAGCACGCACGGGAGGTAGAACTCGCCACCGGGGAACTCCCGCCGGCGCGAAGCCTGCACCGCCACCGACCACGGTGGGACGTGGCCGCGTCCGAGCTCGTCGCCGGTCTCGGCATCGATCACGGGGATCGACGGGTTGAGGATCGTGCCCTCCCCCACCACCGAGCCGCGTCCGACCCGGGCCCCCTGGGTGATCATGGCCCGGCTGCCGATCATGACTTCGTCCTCGATGATGACCGGTGCGGCCTGCGCCGGTTCCAGTACGCCGCCGATCCCGACGCCACCCGACAGGTGCACCTGTTGGCCGATCTGAGCACAGGAGCCGACGGTGGCCCACGTGTCGACCATCGTGCCCGCGCCCACCCGGGCACCGATGTTCACGTAGCTGGGCATGCAGATCACACCCGGTGCCAGGAACGAGCCCCAACGGGCCGACGCCCCCGGGACCACCCGGACACCGGCCGCCTCGTAGTCACGCTTCAACGGGAGCTTGTCGGCGAATTCGAACGGACCCGCCTCGATGGTCTCCATGGAGCGCAGGCGGAAGAGGAGGAGAATGGCGTGTTTGAGCCACTGGTGTACCACCACCGTGTCGGTCACCGGATCGATCTCGGCGATCCGTGCCTCGCCGGAGTCGAGCAGGTCGATGGCGGCGGTCACGACCTCGAGGGCATCGCCATCGGCAGGCGACAGTTCGGCGGCCCGGTCCCACAGTGCCTCCACCCGCCCCGCCAGCTCGGCGTGGACGGTGTCGTGGGCGTAGTCGCCCGGAGTGGACTCGTCGGTCGGTGCGTGGTCAGCCATGGGTGGAGACGTTACCGTCCGGCCCGACCCGGGCCCGTCGTCGGGCCCGTCTCACGACCGGCGGGGCGACCGGCCCGGGAGCATGGGTCAGCCGATGGATCCGAGGCGCTCCGCCACCAGTTCCAGCCGGTCGTGCGGTTGCACCACCGCGACCCGGACATGGCCGCTGCCCGCCGGACCGTAGAGCTCGCCGGGACTGACGAGCAGCCCCGCCTCCCGCGCCAGCCAGTCGCACAGGTCCCATCCGTCGTCGAAGCGATCGGGCACAGGCAGCCACAGGTAGAAGCCCCCGGCGGGGAAGGCGACAGGCAGCCCCGCCAGCGCCAACGCGTCGGCCAGGAACGAGAGGCGGTCGCGGTACCGGGTCCGCTGGACCTCGACGTGGGCATCGTCGTCGAGCGCCACCACGGCACCGGCCTGCACGGGACCCGGCACCATCAGACCGGCATGCCGCCTGACGTCGAGCAGGTACGTGACCAGTTCCGGGTCGCCGGCGTAGAAGCCGGCGCGGACGCCCGCCAGGTTCGAGCGCTTCGACAGCGAATGGACCGCCACCACGCCGGCGGTCCCGGTCTCGAGGATCGTGCGGGGTGGTCCTTCCCAGGTGAACTCGGCGTAGCACTCGTCGGACAGGACCGGCACGGCGTTCGCCCGTCCCCATGCCGCAGCGCGGTCCAGATCGGTCAGGCGCCCCGTCGGATTGGCCGGCGAGTTGACCCACAAGACCAGCGCCCGGGCCACGTCGGTCGGGTCGATGGCGTCCAGGTCGAGTCCGCCGTCGGGCAGTTCGGGCACCGGGACCGAGCGGGCGCCGGACAGGGTCGCCCCCATGGCGTAGGTCGGATAGGACACCGCCGGGTAGAGCACGGTGTCCCTGGTGGGAGTCCGCAGGCGCAGGAACTGCGCCGTGGTAGCGACGAATTCCTTGGTGCCGACGCACGCGGCCACCTCGTGGTCGGGGTCGACGGTCACGCCGAATCGACGCTGCAGCCATCCGGCGCCGGCTCGGCGGTACGCGGGCGAGCCCGCCGATGTCGGATAGCCGCGCTCGGTGCCCGATGTCGCCATGGCCTCCAGCACCTCGGGGGGCGGGGGGTCGCACGGGGTGCCGATCGAACAGTCCACGAGGCCACCCCGTCCGGCGAACCGGTCGGTCGCCACGGCCTTCGCACCGTCGAGTCGCTCATAGGGATAGGGAGGAGGCGCAAACCCGGCCGCAGGCGCCCGCTCTCCTGCGCCCGTCCCGCTGCTGGCGCCGTCAGTCCCGGCCAAAGACCTTCTGTTCACGTCGCCCTCCCTGTCCTGGGCATCCTGATCGACGCCCGCGCTCACGATGCCAGAAACTCGGCGAACCGGGCCCGTCCGGCTGCATCGAGGACGACCTGGATCCGGGCGCCGGCGTCCCCGGACTCCTCACCCACGATCTCGCCCTCGCGGTGGACCGCCGCCAGCACGTCGCCCCTCGCCCAGGGGATCTCCAGCTCGACCACCCGGTCCCCTACCCGCAACCGGTCGCCGATCGTCGTGAGCAGCTCCACGATCCCCTGTCCCGTCCGCGCCGAGATGAGCACCGACCCCGGATGCGCCTCCAGCAGCCGCTTCGCCTCCACACCGTCCTCGTCGTCACCCGTGCCGAGCGCATCCGCCTTGTTGACCACCAGCAGCTCCGGCAATGTGTCCGCACCGATCTCGGTCAGCACGGCGTGGACCGCGTCGATCTGACCCTCGAGGTCCGGAGCGGAGCCGTCGACCACGTGGACGATGAGGTCGGTCTCGAGCACCACCTCGAGGGTCGACCGGAAGGCCTCGACCACCTGGTGGGGCAACTTGCGGACGAATCCCACGGTGTCGGTCAGCAGGACCGTCTCCCCGCCCGGCAGATCGAACTTCCGGGTACGGGGGTCGAGGGTCGAGAACAGGCGGTTCTCGACGAGAACGTCGGAATCGCACAGGCGGTTGAGCAGCGTCGACTTCCCGGCGTTCGTGTACCCGACGAGCGACACCGTGCGCTGGCGACCGCGCTGACGTCCACGGCGCTGCACCCGCCGAGTGCGGTCGAGCTGGCGGAGGTCCGCCTCGAGGCGGCTCATCCGCTGCAGCAGCCGACGACGGTCGACCTCGAGCTGGGTTTCGCCGGGTCCACGGGTCCCGATGCCGCCCGCCTGCTGGCTGAGGGAGTGGCCACGGCCGCGCAGTCTGGGGAGTCGGTAGCGTAGGAGGGCCAGCTCCACCTGGGCACGACCCTCGGGGGTGCGTGCGTTCTGGGCGAAGATGTCGAGGATCACCGCGGTACGGTCGATGGCGGTACGTCCAAGGATCTTCTCCAGGTTGCGCTGCTGGGCGGGCGAGAGGTCGTCATCGAACACGACGGTGTCGGCGTCCACCTCGAGACACATCTCCAGGAGTTCCTCCGCCTTGCCCCGGCCGACGTAGGTGGCAGGGTCCGGAGCCGGTCGCCGCTGGATGATCCGACCGGCGACGTCGGCCCCTGCTGTGTCCACCAGCCGGGCGAGCTCGTCGAGACCGGCCTCCGTGGCATCCTGCGTACCGCCCGGGAACGTCACGCCCACCAGGATGATCCGTTCACGGAATTCCCTCGAGATGAGGGTGTCCGTGAACGCCGACTCGGTAGGACTCATCCCTGGAAACTCATGCCGACCACGTTCATGCCGACCACGTTCATGCGGACCACGGACGGGCGCCGGCAAGCACGGCCGTCGGGTCGATCACCACCGAGGCCACGCGGTGCACGGGGCCCCGCAGCAGGATCTCGTCGTCGGCCAGCGACACGTGCAGGGTGCCTCCAGGATTGTGGACGTCGACCTCGGTGCCCACCAGACCCCAGCTTCGTGCGGCGGCTGCGGCGGCGGCACTGCCGGTACCGCACGCCTGCGTCTCGCCGACCCCCCGCTCGAATACGCGCAGCACGAGGTTGTCGGGCTCGTCGCCGGAGGTGATGAACTCCACGTTGACCCCGTCCTCGTAGACCGACTGCAGATGAGTACCGATCCCGACTACGTCCACGTCGTCGAGGTCCGGACCGAACATGACCAGGTGGGGATTGCCCATATCGACCGACCGCACCTTCCGGTCGATGAACTTCTGCGGCTGGTCGTCACCGAGGACGGCCCGACCGAGCCCGACGGTCGCCTCGGCAGCATGTACCTGTGCGCCCTCGAGATAGACGACCGTCTTGACCCCGGCAGGTGTGGCGACCGTGAACGTCGGGGGGAACACCATGGCACTGAGCACCGCCGCCTGGGCCAGGCAGCGCATGCCGTTGCCGCTCATCTCGGCCTCCCGGCCGTCCGCGTTCTGCAGGACCATCGAGAGGTCCGCCACGCCTCGGCCATCCTGGACCCGGATCACGCCGTCGGCACCGACGCCGAAGCGTCGGTCACACAGGGCGCGCACCAGATCCCCCGGCAGCGGACCGTTCCCCGTCGGGTCAACCTGGACCAGGAAGTCGTTGCCGGCACCGTGGTGCTTGGTGAATCGGAGTAGTCCGGTATCAGGTGGGTTGGTGGTCATGGTGCTCCCCCACAGTCTCTCATCCGGGCGCCCCACCCGTTGCCCGGTCGGCCGATGCGGCGTGGCGGTCCGCTCCCGCCCGCCCGCCCGCCATCCGGGCCGTTACGACCGCCACCGGGTCGTCGTCGGGGTCGAGCCATTCGATCCGGGGGTCCCGTCGGAACCAGGCCCGTTGGCGCCTGGCGAACGACCGGGTTCGACGCACCGCCTCGTCGACCGCGTCGGCCAGTGGCACCCCGTCCTCGACGTGGCCGAGTAGCTCCCGATAACCCAGCGCCTGTCGGGCGGTGCGTGACAGGCCTCCCGGTCGTGCCGCCAGCGCCCGCACCTCGTCGAGGAATCCGTCGTCCAGCAGGCGCTCGAACCGCAGGCCGATCCGTCGGTCGGACTCCTCGGCCTCCCGCTGGACCCCCAGGAGCTCCACCTTCGCCGGTGGGTACCGCTCGAGACCGGGACCGAACGAGGAGAACGGGCGGCCGGATCCGAGGGTGACCTCGAGGGCTCGAACCACCCGGCGCTCGTTGCCCGGCTCGATGCGTGACGCAGCCACGGGGTCGAGGCTTCCGAGGCGGTCGTGCAGCGCAGCGCATGCCGCCGCCCGCGCCGCACTTCCCGACGGACCGGCGGCGTCCAACGCGGTGCGCAACTCCCCCGCTTCCGCATCGAACCGCCCCGGGAACGTGAGGTCATCCGTCACGGCCCGCAGGTACAGCCCTGTCCCTCCCACCAGCAGGGCGACGGAACCCCGTCCGTGGATCCCCTCCAGGGCGCCCCGGGCTGCGGCCTGGAACCGGGTGACCGTGTACTCCTCGTGCGGCTCCACCAGATCGAGCAGGTGGTACGGGAACTCGACCCGCACGGCGGGTGCGGGTTTCGCCGTCCCGACATCCATGCCGCGGTACACCGCCATGGAGTCGACGGACACCAATTCCACCGGAGTGCCCCCGGATCGGGCGGCCCGGGCCGCAGCCAGGGCGATCTCCGACTTGCCCGACGCCGTGGGCCCGACCAGGGCGACTGGCACCGATCAGCCGGCGGACACGGGGATGCGCACCCGGTAGGACGGGCGGGCGGTCACCTCGACGAGGTCACCGATCAGGTGGTGCCGAGCGGCATCGGTGACGGTAACCTCCGCGTAGGAGCCACTCGCGGGTGGTCGGCTGGCGGGAGTCGCGAAGTGGACGAGCTTGTTCTGCCCGGTTCGGCCGGTGGTCACCGAGCTGTCCCGCTTCGACGGGCCCTCGACCACCACCTCCTCCACCCGGCCGACACGGGCCCCGTGCTTGCGGAGGGCCGACCGCTCCACGACGGCCCGCAGCCGCTCCATGCGCTCGGCGGTGACCTCGACGGGAAGGAAGCGGTCCTCCATGGCTGCGGCGCGGGTGCCGGGCCGCGGCGAGAAGACGAAGGTGTAGGCGCTGTCGAACTCGGCTTCAGCAGCGACTTCCAGGGTTCGCTCGAAGTCGGCCTCGGTCTCCCCCGGGAACCCGACGATCAGATCCGTGGTGACGGCCAGGTCGTCGACGGCGGCCCGGACCGCAGCCAGCCGGTCCAGGTACCGCGCAGCCGTATACCCCCGGCGCATGGCCACCAGGACGGCGTCGCTGCCTGACTGGAGAGGCAGGTGGAGGTGATTGCACACCTCCGGTGTCTCGGCCATCGCGGCGATCACCTCGGGGCGAAGGTCCTTCGGATGGGGACTGGTGAACCGCACCCGTCGGATGCCATCCACCGCCCCGATGGCCCGCAGCAGGTCGCCGAACAGCGGGCTGCGCCGGGTGATGTCCCGGCCGTAGGAGTTCACGTTCTGGCCGAGCAGGGTGACCTCGGTGACCCCGCGACGGGCCAGTTCGTCCACCTCGGCCACCAGATCGTCCACCGGGCGCGATACCTCGGGACCCCGGACGGCGGGGACGATGCAGTAGGCGCACGAATTGTCACAGCCCATCTGGATCGTCACCCAAGCGGCGTAGGGAAGGTCCCGCACCGCAGCGAGGGCGGCGGTCTGCTGGTCGGCCGCCGTCGGCTCTCCCACCGGCACGGGTTCGTCCAGGATCTCCACCAGCGGGCCTTCGATGGACGCCCGCCGGAGCAGTCCCGGGGCATCCGTCAAGTTGTGAGTGCCGAACACCACGTCCACGTGCCCGGCACGCTCGCGGATCTTGTCCCCGTCCATCTGTGCGAGGCACCCACCCACGGCGATCTGCATGTCCGGCCGACTCTCCCGCAACGCCTTCAGGTTGCCCAGGTGACCGTAGAACTTGTTGTCGGCGTTCTCCCGGATACAGCAGGTGTTGAACACCACAACGTCGGCCGACTCCATGTCGGCGGTCGGTACCAGCCCGTCCGCCACCAGGGCGCCGGCCAGCCGTTCGGAGTCGTGCTCGTTCATCTGGCACCCGAAGGTACGGATGTGGAACGTCCGCGCAACAGCGTCTGCGCCGTCCGACGCGCCGGAGTGGGCGCGCCCGCTCCCGTCGGTTTCCGGATCGATGCTCACCCACACAGGTTACGGCTCCCCGTCACACCCTCCGGCAACGATGACCCCATGGCGCTGGATCACTCCATTCCGCCTGCCTCCCCCGGCCTCACCTCGCAGGTGGCCACCCTCACCGGGCTGCTCGGTGCCTTCGTGGCCGACCT